>Ga0302221_10000933_pt1 | contig 19478 bp, 20 predicted proteins | sample II_Palsa_E2_1_FD_193517 | JGI IMG/M metagenome (GOLD analysis project Ga0302221, IMG submission 193517) | Peat permafrost microbial communities from Stordalen Mire near Abisko, Sweden - II_Palsa_E2_1 | ecosystem: Environmental > Terrestrial > Soil > Palsa > Peat permafrost | place: Sweden... | reverse complement strand
CCCAAGTTGCCATAGTGACTTTTGGGGAGGCTCCTCTTCAGTCAAGTGTCTTGTCCTAGCAATCAAGACTTCGAATTGAGTCTGAGTGAGAGTCAGGAAAGACCGCTAGGATAAACTTGCTGTCAGGTGTTCTATGTAAGGGATGAAGGAGGTCCCACTTACCTTATCCATTTATGGTCTAGCGGTGAACCTTGAAGCCCCCTTTCTTCATTCCTCGAAGCGAGTAACGGAGATGGCCCTGGACTCAAGACTTTGATGCTGCATCGCAGATTTTGAAGCAGTTGCAATCGGTTTGTGGATCTGCTGCCTACGACATTCGCAGGGCAGTCATCATGCTCAGATGAATATCCCTCGACTTCGAGGGTAAATGGCATATTGGCAATCTAGGTACTATACGGCTGGTAGAACGACTTCACACCCAGCAAAACTGTAAAAATCTGCTAACAAAAAATAAAAGCTTGAGCTACCTATGTCGCCCTATCGCCGGATAGCCAAGTCTTATGCTCCCCAGACATTTTCAATACAATGACACACGCCCCTGACAAACGCATTCCCAATCAGTACAGCTACCAATTTAATCAACATTACATAGTTCACCAAGATACACTCAGCTCTTATCCATCCCAAAATCTAACACCTATGTGGGTGGAATCGTCGTACTCTCCAACATCCACGCATCCTCAGTGTGGAAACCTGGCAAACCACACCCCTTATGGCCACCCCACTTACTCTCGAAACTCTGGATTCCACACTGCACTACCCTCTCCAGGTTGTCCGAAAATCCATGTGGCTCTCGATAAAAAGGCTCTCCCTTACCTCCACTCTGTTGTGCCTGCCACGAATTCCGGATGTGATCTGGACTCTTCTTCTCTTCCACCGCATCCTGTACCGCCTTCGTTAACTGCACGTATCCCTTTCCAGCCCTCTCATCTTCCTCCAACGCATCCAGATCCGCTGCCGTCTTGGGAGGGAAATTCGGATCGATCTTCTTCCGGAATAATAACGAGAGATCAATGCTCGTCCCTACATCACTCACGTTCCCCGCATCCGCCGTTGCCATCTTGATATTCTCCATCTTGATCCTTTCGTGCATATCGCAATCCGCGGTATAATAACTAATAAACGTATCCCATCCCCCGAGATCAATGAATGCTTGCACATGATTCAGCGCTAACCAATCGTACGCATAGAATCTTATCGCCCAATCTTTCTGATCTCCTAGCCACGACGGCGTCAAGGTCTCCTGCAGCGCCTCGACGGCACGGGAATAAAATGAGCCTTCATGCCATTCGTTTGTGGTGATGATGACGTCCATGTGCGACCAGAAGAAGTAATCCCAGCCCTTCTCGACCGCGGTAAAGAGGTAGTATGTTTGTAGTTGCGAGAAGGTTAGGAGGGTGGGTGTTATGAGGATGTTGACACCGAAGAGGTCGAGGCGGGTGTGGTTTAGGTAAAAGGGGTTCTGGAGGGATAGGAGGCCCTTTTTGTTTGAGTGTAGCGTGCCGGTATTTTCGACAACGTAGATGTCGGAAGGGGGCCATCCGGAGGTTATGTAGGAGAGGACAACTTGTTGAAGCAAAGGCCACTGGGGGTGGTGGGTTAGTGATGGGTTATTCCAGCGATGGCGGGGAGTTCAGATTGTTTGAGAGAAAAAGATTATCGAGGTATGCATACATTCCGAGTGAAGCCAATGAACAAAGGAGTCTTCTCCTTGACATGCGTGGTCGGCGGCCGATTCCAAGATGCAATCTTTGGGAAGTCATTCCGAGTCTGCATAGAATTCCCCCAGGGGAAGTTATCCTCAATCGGTGGAAATTTCTTCTCCTTCGACCAGTCTTTGTACACCTTCAAAGGAGCATCAGCCGCAGGCGCAGGAGGGGAGTTCGAGCGCTCCGGAACATGCGTCCATAAGAAATACAGCGAGAAGACAATACACAGAGCAACCCAGACCGTAAGCCCGCTCCAAAAGCGCCTGGGGATCATTGCGACAGGCGTCAAAGATGCTTCTGAGGATGGAGAAGTAAACCTTGAGGTTCCACGACTCCTGATTTGAACTGTCATCCCCAATGTGGCACGGTCAATTAATGCTTGAACGCCCTGCCTAATCAGTTCATCGTAATTCTCGTATTGCGCGGCATTGCCAAGCTCAGGCTCTCAATAGCCTAATAGGAGATCTGGACAGCGGTCGGCACTTCAGGGGTTTGATAGGAGCTGAGCCAATAACTGGAGGGCTGACTGCATTAATCCAACACGGCACGGCTTGTGTTACACAAATCGTAACACAGCCGCATAATTGGCCCTGAAAGAATACAGTATAAAGTCAGCATGTTTCGCCTTTTGCTGTATTTCGAACTTGAACCGAGAGCTTGAGGCTGGAATGCTTTGGATGAAGAGACGGAAATGGAAATGCGGCCTCTACAAAGGGGTCTGTCTTCGATGGCTCGGATACAACCCAAATATTTCCTCGAACATCGTGCCCCTGTCTGCCGCCTCCAGTCGGCATATCCACTCCCCACCCTCCTGCTATGTAAAGACTTCGATCCGAACGTAGCCCAAACGTTCAAAAATTTGCTAGTATGTCATAGAGTCCCAAAACAACCTTAACCTGAATCTTACCGGTAGCCCGGCTCCGACACTTGAAGTTCAATAAATGTCAAGGTCTGAACCCCATGCCAACGCGTATGCAAATACGCCACACGGGACACGGGACATGGCCAAGACGCTACGTCCCGTGCCACCATTTAGAGCCTCACTTTTTGATTTAGCCTACTCCAGGCTCAGGACATTGATCTTAATCTGCAGATACCGTTTTCACAGCCAGAGGGACAAGAATTGTCGTTCTAAGCGTAATCGCCTCATCACCTCGAATAACAGTCTTCGTAACAATCTCAACCACATTCCTAGGGTTTGTGTTGGGTTCTGCGGACAGGATAGTGGCCGTCGTCCCATCCTTCGACGTGGTGATACAACTTTGAGACCTTCAATCTTCCCGTTCACATTATACTTTTCTATCCCTCCAACTCCCCTACGGTCTGATTCTCATTCCCGCCATCAGGCCGTTTCGTCTGACCAACGTTTTCATCAGCGTCTGAGCGATCAGACCCCTCCGAACAAGCAGTCGACGGCGCCTCCGTTTCCCACGGATTCTCTATTCCTGCCCACCCAAGCAATATCACTATTTTCTGCTGAAGATTGTAGTCCTCAACTTCTTTCCAGAGAACTCCCCTGGAAGAGCAAGATGATGGGCCCCAGGGACTGGAGAAAGCGGAATCGCTTCTTTTGGTTTGCTTTTACTCCTTCTGTCTTTTTCTTCAGCGTTGAATTTTCTCTTGTTGCTGTTCTTGTTCTCGTTTCCGGGTGCATCGTTGGGAGAGTAAATGTGACAAGTTCCGCAATCAGAGAAACTGTTTTGTGTTTCGAGCAGATTCGTTACATTAGTGAAGAATTCGAATGGGAGAGGTTATAATGTGGAAATGCATGATTTATGATTGGTAGCGGTACCGAGGCGCTGATGAATGTTCGGCGCTGATTCGGAGAAGGCTTTGACATTGGCGGTACAGGAGTTAGTCGATTGTCATCCAACGCTTCGAGAGTCGCTGGCGAACTCGTCGGATCGCTGGAGCCAGGACTAGTCACGCGGATCGCTGGTAAATCGTCTGGAAGTGGACGAAATTCCCGACATCCTTCAGTACTGAGACGAAGCTTTCTGAATCTTTCTTGACAGTAAGGGAAAGGGGCGTACGGTACTCTTGCCCGATTGACAAGACCTCGAAATATGATAAGCCAGCTGAAGAGGTGGAATTGTAAATTCAGATCAATGGCCGTTCTAGTCCTCATGGCACTTGCGAGCGGGTCAGCATAGATTTTACGAATTCGCACTCTTCGATTGGTCCTCTCGGGACCGATTAGCCAACGACATAGAGATGGCCAATTGCAGTCACACACAGGCGCAGAACCGGTGATCAGTAGCGGGGTTCCTCTACCCGCATTTTTCGATACTTGATACACAAAGCACTGCTGTTTGCAGCCTCGGTAGTAAAAGCCTTGCGCCGGGACGTTTGATAGGCAACATAAGCGGCTGCGTTGAAGATACATTGCCCAAAGAGTAGACCATATCATCAGATGTTCTCGTCTGGATGCTGGGGAAAGTAAGGAGAGATGACTCAGAACAAGTAGAGCCGGATAAGAGCGCTGCTTCTTTTAGGAGCTGGTGTAAATTCCCTCTAGAAGAAGCTTCCGGTCGCAGCAATCCATGATTTTAGCCAAAGTCTAAACCCGATATCCGTCTGGGTCTGCCTTGAAACTAGAAGGTCGACACGGGGCGAGGCTGCTTGCGCAACTTTGCGAATGGGTTGTAACCTCTTTCTCAGTAGTCATGCAGCACAAAACAATCTGTCTTCTCCGCAGAAACTCTGTCACTTTCTTCCGACTATCACCCTACAGTATCGCTTGATGTGCTAGCCAAAGCGAGCAGGCAGTCGCACAACGCCTCTCGCAACCTTACAGCCACGAGTAGGTCAAGACAGGGCCAGAACTCAAGCGAAGGAAGTGCTCGAACGTCAGCCACTTGCGCTGATTGTACGCCGTTTCACAAGGAGTCAGGGTTGTAAATCTGCACTAAGTTGCGACACAGTCTTCTGGTCCAGTACGACGCGCGGACCACTTGGCAGATACCAAGGAGGCTTCTTGATACGCGTACGAGAGGAATGCATATGTGAGATGGGACAGCGAGGAATTCTCAAATGAAGTGCGTTCTATATTTTTCTGCCGCGGCGCTAAGCACTTTTTATCACCTCTTTCCGTCTGCTTCGGCTTAGCTACAGCTGTATGCATAACAATCGTTAAAAACGCCACTTTTAACCGAGCTCCAAAAAACGCGTCTGGCCCATTTTTCACCCATTTCACGATTATTTAATTTGCCGGCCACGCAACGAAACCTTAATTAAGTTATAAGAGCTATTAAGAAATAGGAGTTCCATATATAGCGATTAATTTCATCTATAACGCTCTTGTTTTAGCGATATAGTTATAAAGATATTTAGAAAATGGCGGGTTTTAAGCTGATTTTTGTAACGCTCACAGTCCGTCGTGATAGAAGCAAGCTTTAATACGTTAGGGATTGGGGGGTCTTAGACAGGGAGCCTCGATAAGTCCAAAGGATATCACCGAGTGATATCCTAAAGTATTGCGTAGTTATAAGTATATAAGAAATATTATTTAAGTTAAATATAAAGCTTCTATTTATCTGGAAGTATAGCTTCCCTATATAGTCCTTTGTACTATACTGGACCCCCAAGGAGTCCTGGATCCCATGGATCCCTGTTTCTTATAAATAGATTTATCGGGATCCGTCATATAATCTTTATATAACCTCGTTATATATTATTGGATTCTCTATAACATAACGTCTTCCATGCCCGAGTCTCAGGCCTTAATAATAATTTATAATACTATCTTTTTCTTAATCTAATAACGTCTTACTATAATAAATAAAATAAAAAAATATCGACTATCCAGTAGCGACTTTTTTTTTTTTTAATATATTCTTTAAGACTTAATACAAGGTCAAGAAAAGAATTAAATTAACTTATAATATTAAAATCTATAATTTTAAGATATTATTTTATTTTTATTATATAAAAAAAAATTATTGATATATTGCCGATATCGACTTATTTTTTTATTATACCGAATATATTTATTATAAATATTTTTATAATAATTTAATTAATAATTAAGATAAAAATATATCTCGAGAAAATAACTAGATAATTATCGAACGTTAAAAAAATATTTTAGAGAAGTAGGAAAAGCGCGTTATAGTCTAGGCCCAAGAGGCCATGGCCCGCGTGGCCCGTCTATATAAATAACGATATTTTTTTTATTATAGAAAGATCGAGATAACGTGATATAATCTTTATTTCCTGGATAAACTAGATATAGCGGAGACTAAAGAGTTAAAGAAAAAAAAAAATACAAGATTACGAGATCCTTACTCTTGTCTTTAATATTTTTGATCTTTTAAATATTCTTGATCTAGATAACTTTAATTTTAATTTAATTTTTTGAAAAATCCTAAATTTTTTTAATAAAATTTTTTAAGTTTTTTAAAATAATTAAGATTTTTTTTTAATTTTTAAATATTTTTTAATTATAAATATTTTTTTTATTTAATTAAATATTTAATTTTTTTTTAAATATATTAATAATTAAGAATAATCTTAATTTTATATTTTTTTTATAGATTTAATTATTAGACTTTTATAATTAATATAATAAATATATTATAAAATATTAATTTAAGGAATAATATATAAAATATTAAATATATCTTTATTATTTTTAATAATTTAAGTTTATAATTTATAAACTTAATTTTTTTATTAATTTTAAATAATTTTAATTTCTTATAATTTAGTTTATTATTTAATTTTTTTATCTTAATATTTTTTCTAAATAAATAAATCTTATTTCTTTTTTTAAGTTTAGGTCTTATACTATATTTTTAATTATAATATATTATTATTTATTATATAATAAATTTAATATTTATAATTAATTTTTTATATAATATTTTAATTTTATTAATCTTAATAATAATTTATTATATATATATTTTATTAATTAAAGATATATTATAAATTATTAAAATATATTTATAATTTATAAAGAATAAAATAATTCTTATAGTCTTTAATTTTATATTATTATATAAATATTATACTAAAGACAATAACTTAATCTAGTTATTTTATTAATAATTAATATAATAATATAAATATATTTTTATTATTTAATTAATTTTATTTATTTATTTATAAATAAAATATTAATAATAATATTTTTTTTATTTTTATTAAAATTATTAATATAATCTAAAACTTAAATATAAATAATTTATTTTAATTTAAAATAATCTTTTTTAGAACTTTATAATTTATAATAATAATTTAAAATAAAATATATAATAATTTTTTAATTATATTAGACTTATTATATAATATTATATATATATATTTTATTAGTTTATTTATAATAATTAAGATAAAGTTATATTTATATCTTATTTATAATTTCTTTAAAAATAATAATTTAATCATAAAATTTATAATAATAAATTTTTAAAATTATAAAAATATATTATAAGATTATATTTTATTATATAAAATATATTTTATAATCTTATTTTATATATATATATTATAATCTTATATTATATTCTTTATTATTTTTTTAATTTTTAGAAAATAATATATTCTAGAGACTTATTTTAATATTTTTTATATTTCTTGATATTTATAAATTAATAGTCTATATTTATATTTAATAAGATTTCTTTTAATTTTTAAAAATATATAAACTTGTCCTTAAAATAATAATAATCTATAGAAATTAAGACTAAAGTCCTTTCGCGAATTTTTTAATTATTTTTTTATTATAATATTTATTATATATTATTTTTAAATTTATTTATTTTATTTATTTATATTAATAAATAAATTAATAATTATTATAAGTTATTATATATTAAATATTAATAAATTATTTTCTTTTTTAAATATTATTTTTAATTTATATATTTTATTAATAAAATATTTTAGTTTTTTACTTAAAGTATTTATTTTAATATTTTTTATTTCTTTAATATATAAAATTTAAAAATTATATATAATAAATATTTTTATTTAATATATTTATTTTTAATTAAGTTTTTTTATTATAATAAAATAAATAAAATTTTTATAATTAATATAAATTTATATTTAATATTTAAATTCTTTTAAATATATTTTTTATTTTTAAAAAATATCTATAATTATTAATAATTCCTTATTATAGATTTTATAATTAAGTTTTATTAAAAATAATTTCCAAGAATAATATATTATTGATTATTATTTTTAATTTTTATTTTATTAATTTAATATTATTTTAAAAATATAATCTAATAAATCCGTCTTTATAATAATTTATTTTTCCGGATTAAATATTAAAAGTATAAATATATATATAAAGTTTTTTTTAAGCTTATTAAAAATACTCTATATTAAATAAATTTATTTAAAATTCTTGTCCTTTTTTATTAATTCTATAAATAAAATAATAATAATAAAATATTTCTTAATAAATCTTTAATAAAAATTTATAAATTTTAGAAAGGACTATATTTTCTTAATATTAGTTAGTCTTTTTTATTTCAGAATAATATTAATTTTTAATAAATCTATAAATAATTTTCTAGAAATAATAATATATTTTAAAAAAAATTTTTTTTTTTAATAAAATATATATTTTTTTAACTTATAAAATAACTATATCTTAAATAAAATTATTAATATTTTTTTTATATTCTTTATATATTATTTTATTATCTTAAAATATATTAAGATATTATCTAGATAAATAATATATATTTAATTTAAATATTCTTTAAAAATAATATTAATTATTTTTATATATATTATTAATATATTAATAAATCTAAAAAATATAATCTAATATTTAAAATAATTATATTAATATTTAAATATTATTTTTTATTTTTTATTTTTTATTTTTTATTTTTTTTTATATAAATAAAATTATATATTTTATATAAGTCTAGTTTAATAAATATTATTACTTTATTAAGTCTATCTTATAATTTATTTATAAGTAATAATATATAATAATTTTTAATAATAATTATATTTAGCTTTTAATAATTAATATAAATTTTTTAATTTTTTTTTAATATAAATAATACCGGATTCCCCGTTAATAAATTTAATAATTAAATAAATTCCTTCTTTAGATTTTTATTAATATACTTTTTTAATATCCTAAAATTAACTTTTAATATTTAATATATTAATAAAAAAAAAAATTTCTTTTCTTTTTTTAATAATATCTTATAATTTTATTATTTATATTAAAATAAAGTCTTAATATTTATTTCCTCTCTAAATAATTTTATAAATTTATTATATTCTTTTAATATTTATTTTAAAAATAAATCTTATTCTTCTTTTATTAAATATCCTGACTTTATTTAAAAGATAATATATACCTTTTTAGGATTTTTTAAAAAAATTAATCTTATCTTTTTTTTTTATATAAATAAATATTTCTTAAAATATTTATCCTATAATAATATATTTTATTTTTAGTTAATATTAAAATTATAATATTAAATCTAGAATATTTCTAAAATAATCTTATATCGTCCAATAAATATAATATTAAAAATAATATATTTTAAATATTTTCTAGATATTTTAAATATAATCTTTATTATTTTTATCTTTATTATTCTAAATTTCTCATTAATAAACTTTTTATTAATTATTTTTAATTTATAAAAATAATATTTAATTTTAATTTTTAGTTTTAATTATAATATTATTTCTCTTAATATAAAGTTCTCTATAATTTCTAAATTAATTATAATTTATATCTTATTATTTTATTTAATTATTTTAATAATAATTATTATAATAAACTATTATTTTTTTATATTAATTATTTCTTGATATTTCTAGAATATATTAATTTATTATTATAATATTTTTTTAAATAATTCTATTATTTATATTTTATATATTTATTTAACTTTAAATTTATAAATTATTTTAAAAGAATATAATTTATAAAAAAGCCAAGTATTGTCTTTTATATTTATCTATAGTCTCTGGTCTTATTCTTGGATTAATAATTCCTATATTTTTTTATTATTTAATTTTTTTTTATTCGGATATAGATTCTAGATTAAATAAATATAATATATATATTTAATTATTATTAATTTTTTTTTATTTATTTATCGATAGTCCTGGAATATTATTTTCTATTATATTCTTTAGTTAAATTTTTTAATAAAGATTTTATTAAGTTTTCTTTATTTAATATTTAACTTATTATTTTATAGAATTAATATTTATTCTTTAATATTATTATCTCTCGGAAATACTTCTCTCTAAATTACTTCCTATACTTCTTTTATTCTCGATTATTTATTAGGCCATATAAATAATATTTTATTTTATATAGTCTTTGATTATTATTTTAATATTAATAATTTTTTTTATCTATATTTAATTTTATTAAATCACTAGACTTATTAATATTATTAATCTATATATATATATATTCTTTTTTTAATTATTTCTTTAAAATATTTAATAGTCGTCGCCAATATTATTAATTATATTTTAATACTTTATAAATTTCTAAATATTTCTTTATATAATTAATTATATATATTTCTAGCAAGTTATAATCCTTGCTCCTATTTATAATATAAAGTTATTTCTTTTTTTATAATATTTTATTCTTTTAATAAAATCTTATTATATAATCTAATAATCTATATTTAAAATATAATTTTTTTTCCCGTCGCTTTTATATTTCTTTTTTAAAAATTTATTTTTTCTTTATCGTCTATAAAATAATATCTAACTCCATAAATAAATAATATTTATCTAGAGCTTTTTTTTATTTATATTCCTATAAATATTATTCTTATTTCTTAAGATTATATTTATATATCTAGTTATTAATCTTAATTATTAATATAATAAATTCCTATAAATTATTAGATTTCTTGGACCTGGTTATTTTATCCTTAACTCCGTCCTTAAAATTAATATAAAATTAATATTATAATATTATCTTGCCCCACTAGATCTTTATTATTAATTATTAAAAACTTATTATATAAATTATTACCAAGTCTTTTTACTTAAAATATTTAAGATTTTATTCTATCGTGATCTCTTTCTTGATATCTCTAAATATTTATTATATATCTTTACCGAATTCTTTTATAATATAAAAATACTTAATAATATTATTTTTTATAACTATAATATATTATTCTTATTTATTTTTATACTTTATATAATTAATTAAAAAAAAATTAATTTAATTAAAAATATTTTTTTATAATATTATAATAATCTATAAAACTTACTAGATTTTTATCTTAAACTTATATTTATTAAAGATTATATAAAGTTTATATTAGACTAAAAATAAATTTAGCTTAAATTAATTTTTTTTAAATTTATTAAATAACTTAATCTTAAGGTCTCCAGGGACAAGATTTATTTCCGGAATAAATATTTTTTATTTTTTCTTAATCTTTTTTTTTTTATTATCTCCTTTAATAAATATATTTAATTTATCTTGATTTAATATTACGATATAATAATACTTAAAGTATAACGCTTATAGTCTATTATAATAAAAATAAACTTTAATATATTAAAGATTAAAAAATCTTAGACAAAAAATTTTAATAAATCTAAAGAATATTATCGAGTAATATCCTAAAGTATTATATAATTATAAATATATAAAAAATATTATTTAAATTAAATATAAAACTTTTATTTATCTAGAAGTATAACTTCCCTATATAGTCCCTTATGCCGTACTGGATCCCCAAGGAGTCCTGGATCCCATAAATCCCTGTTCCTTATAAATAAATCCATCGGGATCCGTCACGTAACCTTCATACGACCTCGTTATATACCATTGGATTCTCTGTGACATGGCGTCTCCCATGCCCGAGCCTCAGGCCTCAATGGTGGTTCGTAATAATTTTATATATGATTTTGACTAAACTCGCCGACTACGCTACGAATTATTATTAAAAAATATAAGAGCTTTTAAAAAATAATAATTCTATATATAGTGATTAATTTTAACTATTGCGCTCCTGTTCCAGAAGTATAGTTATAAAGTTATTAAAAGAATAATAAAAATTCGATTTTTGAAATCCCCGCGACTTTTAGCCTTTCGATTTTCTAGGCCGTCAAGCTCAAAAATAATACTTTCCTTAATAACTTTATAACCATATATCTGGAACAGGAGCGCAATAACTAAAATTAATCACTATATATAGAATTATTATTTTCTAAGAGCTCTTATATTTTTAATAATAATTCGTGGCGTGGTCGGCGAGTTTAGTCAAAATTATATAGAAAATTAGGTTCCAGAATACCCAAATGCCTACCCCAAATTTACGGACTAAATATATAGGCAGAACACAAGCCCTTTAAAGTAGTAAGTATCCTAAGCTCTGCGAGTAATTTAAGCTACTGCGCTCCCATTCCAGAGTTGTAGTTCTCAAGTTATTAATGGGTTGCAAATCGTGAAATGGGTCAGACGCGTTTTTTGGAGCTCGGTTAAAAGTGGCGTTTTTAACGATTGTTATGCATACAGCTGTAAGGTTAATCCTGTGGACTAAGCTAGCGAGAGTCATGTGATCTCCTCCTTAACCTCGACGTAATGATCTCAACGATCTTGAAAGCCACTCCTTTGTCATCCAATGTCAAGAGTATGAACCGAGAATGGCCGGCATAGAGCATACCTTTGGGTATTTTGAATGGCACCTTATTCTCACAAGCACCGGACACTAGGGCTAGTGTCAAAGAACACTAAACCCTACGTAGCCTGTTTCAAGGTTTTGCATTTTCGGCGATAGTCCCCTCTCTCATCCGTCACTGCGGGTCTAACGCCGACAGAGAGTTCAGACAAGACGAATGAGATCATGTTCTGAATTTTGACTTCCCTGCAAGATCCTAGAAGTATTGACGTCGGCATGTTCATCTATATCATTGTCTGGAAGGGAAGGCGTGTTGGAGCAACAGCGGCTTCGTATTGACATGGATTCCTCCACTAACAAATACAGAGTCCCCCCCGAACTCATTGATTCATCTGCTCACACACATCTTTCTCCTGCTTTATGAATACCTGTTTCAATCTTCCAACCACCATCAAGGACAAAGCGCAAGCAGCAATTGCCAGCATGACGTCGCTCCCAAAGACCTACAAAGCCGCTGTCTTCGAGAAGCAGGACGCACCAATTACCATCAAAGATGTCCCTCTCAAGCACCCATCTACCGGCGAGGTTCTGGTCAAGGTCATCGCATGCGGAGTATGCCATTCGGACGCAATGGTGCAGGCAGGACAACTCGGCAACAGCTTCCCTATTGTACCCGGCCATGAAGTGATCGGCAACGTCGCCGCCGTTGGCGAGGGAGAGAAGAGATGGAAGGTGGGAGACAGAGTTGGAGGCCCATGGCACGGAGGCCACGACTCCATTTGCAAGCAATGCCAGCGCGGCCAATTTCAGATGTGCCAGAACGGAGCAATAAACGGCGTCAGTAAAGACGGAGGCTACGCAGAATACGTCTTATTGAGAACCGAAGCCGTGGTCAAGGTCCCTACCGATGTCGACCCGGTCGAGTATGCTCCTATCCTCTGCGCTGGAATCACAGTTTTCAACTCGATCCGGAAGCTCAAAATTACTCCTGGGGATATCGTTGCCGTTCAAGGACTGGGCGGACTCGGTCATCTTGCAGTGCAGTACGCAAACAAGATGGGCTACAAGGTCGTTGCTCTCAGCTCTGGAGACAAAAAGCGGGACTTTGCAAAGAAGTTGGGAGCGCACGAGTATATCGATACGTCAAAAGACGATCCCGCTAAGAGGTTGATGGAGCTTGGTGGCGCCGCGCTCATCGTCTGCACTGCCCCCAACCCCAAAGCTATCAGTCCTCTAACAGGAGGTCTTGAGCCCGGTGGACATCTCCTGATTCTCGCTCCTTGCGGACCAGTAGAGATCAACTCTGTGGATTTGGTTCAGAAGGCGGCTGGTGTTCATGGCTTTCCTAGTGGTCATGCACTGGATAGCGAAGAGGCGATTTCGTTTACGAAGTTGCATGGCATTCATTGTATGGTTGAGAAGTTTCCTTTGAAGGATGTGCAGAAGGCATATGATCACATGATGAGTGGAGAGGTGAGATTCAGGAGTGTTTTGGTCATGGAGTGAAGTTCTTTGTTCAGGCTTGCCTAAGCCATTAATTCAATAACGAAATCTTCTATTTACTGAAACCTCAACTCGAAAATGATTTCCCGCCTAATTAAATGACAGAAGTTCCCACGAAATAGAAAAGTGATTGATTAGCTCGCTTAATTAAAGGGGAATGCCCCCCTTCTTTACTTAGGTACTCGCTTTTCATTTCCATTACCAAGAACCGTACCTCTCAGCAACAATCTCTCCACATTCGCACCCACCCCTCCCTTCCAAACATAGCTCCAACAGTTTTCAGGGGTTTTTATATCAGAAAAGATCGATTAAGCTACTTGAAAGACGCAACGCCACGATGTCAGCACTGATGCAAGCAGTGCCTCGCTACACGTGCCTCAGTTGCACACTATATATTATGCATGTGTGCATGTAAAGTCATGTTACTGCTGTCTTGGAGAGCCGTTGGGATGCTTTTTCGCGAACTTCAAATTGAGAGATGCATTAATATATATCAACTAGTTACTTAGATTTAGAGCACGTTGCCACCAACTGGATGCTAAAACAGGATAATCAGAAGAACCTGTCTTACGAGGTTCATCCCTGTGTGGAGGCTTTATGAGGCCGATGCGCGTAATATAAACCGGCTTGTCCACTCCTTTCAACGTCTTACTCCTTTTGTCGTCTTGCTTCACTTCGAAGGCCCCAACCGGGGGTTCCATAGCCTCGAGCAAAATCTTCTCTCTCATCGTATCATTCAGAGGACCCGGTTGCTTGTCCTTCATCTGACACTGTCTTAGCTGCTCAATGAACTCGTCTGTGACGGCGATCTCGCCGCCCTGAGCTTCGCCTTGAACTCGTGCAGACCTGTTGACCATAGAACCGTAGTAATCGATTCGTTGTGATGTAGGATTCAGTTCCTCCTCGTATGGCTGGCCGAAATGGAGTCCCATCCGTACAGTGAGTCCGGGATAGGGAGGCATTTGGTCCATCTCGTCGAATCTCACTTTCCCTTGGTGATAGGCCACAATGCTGGGCGGCCATAGTGTATCTGATAGTGTTACCTGCATGTGGAAACAGAATCGCAATGCAGACTCGGCATCAGAAAAGACCAAATGGAAGGCATCACCCATTGTCTTAACCTCATAGCCTTTGCATCTTAGGAGCTCCTCGCGCATGAGTTTGTTGTGGGTCTGGAGCGCTTCCCACATTTCCTCAGGGTAGGCCTCCCAGATTGAAGTTGAATCTATGATATCCGTGAAGACGCAGGTAATCGAGCCAGTGGGAGCGGCTGGGGAGTTGTGCATCCTCTGGTTGCAACTCGAACTGCGCCTGGCACTGGGTCTAGAAGTAGGACTTGAGTTGTGGCTCGGGGGAGTTAAGGGCGGAATTGGAGTCATTTCGTCTGATGTGCTGGGTGCTGAGGTATATCTTCTGTTGCTATGGGTACCAAGGAAGAGCTGCAAGCAAAGTCAGCTAAAGAGGATAGTTAACAATGGTACCACGCAATGAAGGATGATGGCTATCTGATGGCGATAGAGAAGTAAGTTGTTGGTGAGAAAGAGGAGGAAGTTGAGAACCTTCTAATATCCTTAACTTAAATGACTATATGCCGCTGTTCTATCAATGCTCTTGCTGGGGACAATTGGGTTGTTCCCCAAGGGACAAAGAGACTCCTCATGTTATTGGCTTGGAGGTGTGGTGTGGCTGAAATGCATAGTTGTCGTAGAACACGTTGCTGCAAGGCAGCAAATGCATTGCGACTATCTCAAAGACCACTGGAGATAACTGAGGCATTGTTCTTGCGCTTGGTCCTTCGGGACAAAGACTCCACACGGGCGTTTATCAAAAACAAATTGCGCACGGAGAGATTAGCAACTGGAAGGGCTTATTGTTTTAGACACTTGAACAATAGATACTTTGTTCTGCCCAAGTGCACCTTGCTTCGACTTAGTGGTGAGCATGATCCTCACAAATCAGGGGCGAGCGCAGCAACATAGCTCCCGCTGCATTTCAGTCGTGACAAAGCCCACCCGCTGAAGCTATGTGAAAGATCTCAAGCACTAGCACAATAATACAAAAATGTGTAAGGTAATTGAGGGGTAAGTGGCAACAAGGATTGTCAACCAGGTTGACAATCCCTGCTTGCACTATGGAACCAATGACTGTAACAAGTGCCTGGACGGCTTCGAAATGGCCGGCTCCGTTCGAGAAATGATATCGCTATCCAATCAGCTGCCGCCAGTTACGCCAGGTCGTGCTTAAAGCTAAGTGAACCAACAAAATAGAGAAGCTGATAGATTCAATCATAGCGAATGGTGCAGTCAGCCACTGGCAACCTGATGCCCCGGGGAAAAGAAGAGCCAAAGAAGCGGCGTGGCAGGCCTTGGAAGCAGAAAGGAGTGTGGGTTGGTTTGGAGAAAAGGGCTCTGTTGCCCGTTTTTGATACTTGCTGCCTCTATACTTCGAGTACGAAAGACCTAATTCAAGATCTTGTGAGCTGACCAGGTTGGAACTTCAAGCCCATCTCAATGAAGACCACACAGAGCCGAAATCACCCCATACTGTTCAAAGGACTATTGCTGACACGAGCAAACGGTTTGGAAGATTAAGACTTTGACCCACACCCATTTTCGCCGAATCATGGGCTCGGTTGTGAAGGCTTTCCATTGTACAAGCAACCCAGGAACTCCTAGCGGAGAACCTGACGGTGCGTGGACAATGAAATTGGTTGTGAGAATCTTTCCTGGAAATGTGCTGTGGTGAGAAGTTTATGAAACAGTGAGGTTGCTTGAATACTGTAGCGGCAGATCTGCGGCGCTACAGTAGCGTCTGACAGGCCAAGAGGTGAGGCTGGGGCTTGCATGACATGCGGACAGGTTGTCTTGAACTCCTTCAACACTCTCATACACCACAACCATCAACGACCTGCAATTGACGAGTGCAACTATTCCCACTCAGACCCTTCTCATCAAGGGAGACGTTTCGCGAGAAGACCAGGCAGTAGGGAACGGCGATGTGCGAACGCAGCAGCCTACCATTCGACGCGTAATCAGGCTGTGAACCTCCGAAACATTATCTCGAGTCCCCTCAACCTACACTTGTTTCTTCCAAAAATCAACAGATCAGCCAAAATGGTGGGCATGAATGTGAGCAGTCCCAATCGTAGGGTTTTGGCAAGCACATATTAATGATTGCCCTATCAACAGATATTCCGCATCCTCGCGGACATCTCACATACCCTCTCAAAATGCATCCTCATCTACGCAATCCATCGGAACCACAGCACAGAAGGCGTCTCGCTGATAACGCAAGCACTGTATTGTCTAGTTTTCGTATCCCGCTACCTAGACATCTTCATGAAGAACACGCCATGGAACACCACACTGAAGATATTCTATATCCTGAGCTCCATTTACATCCTCTTCCTTATGCTACGGGTCTATGCACGAACAAGGGAACGTGAGACGGCATGGAAGCTGGGAGCCTTCTCCCTGGTTGGCAGTGCCATCGCTGCGCCATTCGTAATGATGATTTTCGAGCAAAAGGTGCTTTGGGACTTCACAGAGGTATGTGTCCTCCGTCAGCTGGTGCCTTGCGGCGCATGAAGCAGAATTAACAGAATACAGGTGGCTTGGGTCTTCTCTATCATCCTCGAGTCCGTATGTGTCCTACCTCAACTGGTACTACTACGGCAGACCACAGTTCCAACAGTCATCGATTCATACTACCTCCTTACCCTTGGCTCGTACCGAGGATTCTACATCCTGAACTGGATATTGCGTGAGTTTGACCCGAATGATATCCACCCTCGGATTGCTGTCTCCATCATCTTCGGCGTGATCCAAACAGCTTTCTATATTGATTTCGCATGGGTCTACTACACCCGTCAACGAGTCAAGCTACGACACGGAGGAATTGTGGATGCAGATGATATGCGGAATAGCTGGTTGCTCCGAACAGTGTTCAGGCATAAAGCTGTTGTTGGCCATGATGACGAGGAGAGCGCACCAGCGCTCGGAGGAAGCCCTGCAGGAAATGGAAGACCAGCAGCTGGCAGGAATGGCTCAAAGTGGGGCGCCAGAGGCATCAGCGTCTCTGCAGATGACGGAATCTTGGAAGGAGAAAGAGAAAGGCTGAACGGATTTGCTAGCCAGGAAGATGGAGTCATCGATACCCTGACAGGCGAGGAGACAGATCCAGATGCTAAGATGAAGGATCCTGATGAGTTGGCGAAGATCCTGGATGACGACGATGACGACGATGATGGAGTTCTGCCCGGTGGAGAGAGTTCTGAGAGAGTTGGGAATGGCTCAGAATGGAGGGAAGGAAGTAGCAAATAGGTGTGAGTAAGATATAGAGGGGTGGGAAGTTTGGACGCATTTGTATCTTTGTTTGAAATACCCAGCAACTGCTATATCCCGTTACATTTCTCTTGGCGAGACCCATGCTTGGCATGTTGGACGATGCCCAATCCTTTGGCAAGCGCCTCCACAACAACTTTACGAGGCATGAGGAAGATTGACTGCACTTTAAATTCGCTATCTTTGTTCAGCATGCTCAATTCTAGAGAGGAACCAGGCTCAAGAGTCATCGCTAGGATGATGCTTCCCCAACGTAGTCGGAGCAACGTGGGATGGATAGCCATCATCAAACTCATATTCTGCTGGCATCATCTATCGGGGTATAACAACAAACAACACGCATATAACTTCTTTTCGAGCTGCAACCACTTTCTCTGCACACAGCTTACACTTTTCTCTGTTCAATTCTGCAACGCTGTGACGACTATGGCTGGTTGCTTCCTGATACCTCCTGAGAAACGACATGGGGTTCCAAACATCTGCGGTTGGATCCCAATGGCTCACTCTCACTCCGAGCTCGTTGGAGCTGTGCACGACAGAATCCGATGCTTCGAGCCTGATGCGAAGTTGTCTTTCCGAATAAGGGGGCTCCAGATCTTTTTTCAGCAATCGGAACTGCCTCTTCTCCAGGATGAGATCTTTCTTCTTGAAGAGTACTACGATGTTTTCAACGAGATCTTCTTTTCCACCGCGTTGCGACACAACCGTTCTAGGTTCAAAATGATCAAAGCGGGAACAGATGAATGGAAGAAACAGAAGTCGTCCAAATTGGCATACACAACATGCAATAGGTCCAATGTGTTATCTCGACACAAAGTCCAGGCTTATATATACATCTTGGAAAGAGTCGAAAATGAACCACAGGCGCAGCGAATGGAAAAGTACATAGAGAGTCTGCTCCACGAGATGATTCATGCATTTATTGGAATCTACACCTGTTCTTGCGCCGATTGCAGCAACAATTACAAACCTGACGTGGGGAAGACGGGTCACGGTCGAACATGGCAAGCTATCGCATATGCGGTGGAAATTTTTTGCTTCAATGAGCTAGGTCTCGAACTTGATCTTGGTCGCGCTCGAGGGCTTGCAAGTGAGGTTAATGATGCATATACTGCGATATTGGATGCGTATGAGCTAGATTATGTACTCGTTTATGAGCATGTCGGAGAATTGCGAGGATGCATTGAGTCAGAGGGGGACGAAGACCCCTTCCCTCCGGGATGGACAGCAATATGAAGTAACGACCAGGAAGACAATAATATCGGACATGGTAAAGAGGGATCTGATGGCTGAGACCGAAAACGCAAATGCCAACATCCAAC
>Ga0302221_10000931_pt1 | contig 19491 bp, 8 predicted proteins | sample II_Palsa_E2_1_FD_193517 | JGI IMG/M metagenome (GOLD analysis project Ga0302221, IMG submission 193517) | Peat permafrost microbial communities from Stordalen Mire near Abisko, Sweden - II_Palsa_E2_1 | ecosystem: Environmental > Terrestrial > Soil > Palsa > Peat permafrost | place: Sweden... | reverse complement strand
AAAAAGTATTGCGTCACGAATTCTGACATCCACTGGTGGTTAAACCTCTGATGTCTTACGAGAAAGATCCTTGGCTGGATCGTGGTGGACAGAAAATAAAGCATTATAACCTACTGTTGTATCAATTCAAGTAAGAAATTTGAATTACCATTAACTCGGAGTGCAAGGACTTTGAATCTTTGAGAGGTGGAAGAAAACTTAAATATTCCTTATGAGTAAGCTGTATTTATTGCGCATGCCATTTGAATATACAACTTTGACAAAGGTTATTGAGCGCTGCTGTTTTCTGTCCAGTACAAGATTTTTAGTCCGTGACATCTACACTACGATATTCCGAACTAATCCTTGAGGGGCATCTCAAATAATATTACATGTAATCCTTATATCCCTGGCAGACTGGCCATCAAACCGTGAGATATTTGTGCAATGGATTCCAATTGTCTTTCAGCTTTCAACAGCACTGTAATGTTTTAAAAAGGTACCATTATTAGAATTTTGGGAGAAATATAAGAGAAAGGTTTTCTCTCTCCCTTGTCCTTTTCCCCCGTCGAAGTAAACATAGCTTCCACCGACACCATGCCCTTATACAAAAACCGTATTATCACAACAGCCAGCTATCTCGTAGGACAAGGAATCAAAGTATTCCTTTTTAACTGCCCGTATCAAGGCTGGTGAGGGGCAACCCGTCATCGAATAACGCTCTCTATGTTCCTGCATACGTACAGAACAAGTCGGATGCAGTGTAGTGGGCGTTGCGTCTCCAGCGCGTCATTTTACAGGGCTCGTTTGCTAGCTGGGCGTTACTTAATTACGCAAAGCATGGAATTAATTAATTAATGAGCTCGTTCGCTCGCAAATTTAATTAAGGAGTGAGAGGGGTGGTGGAATGGTGCTGGTGCGCGCGAATTTAAGGATATATCCTCAAGCGAGGTATGGTATGGAGAACACGAAAAACGACGAATTGACGTAAATAATAATTTCGTCCGCGCGGCTAGGGTCGATGGTTTTCGCTAAAGAAATACCTGACTTTACACATAGGATTGTCGTCCCTGGGATTTTATCTCACGGGAGGCTTGGAGGGAGCTTATTCTCTTTTATTATTCTCTCTCCCCTCTAGTATATGGAAATGAACTTACGTTTTCCTTAGAAAGGAAAGGTATAATAGAAGAACCTATGCAGAGTCGACCTCAAGTGGGGTCTCCCGCGACTGCCGAGGCAGGCACTGATTTTTATAGTAGCGAGATGCACGGATTTTTCTCAAAGAGTGGAAATTCAATTCAAGGCTCTCCCATACAATGCTCTGTATCTCTGGACGTTCTGGTAACGAATTATTGTCCCCGTATAGAAGAAAGGGGAAGTACATCGGCCCCAACCAGAGAGTGAGGTCGAGGTTCTGCAGGTTTCCCGGTCCAGAGGGCGAGAAAAAATCTGCAAGTTCTTTGACCATGTTCAGGTGCTCTCGATCGTCTTTTCCTAACTCATACGAAAACCTTGCTGTGGATCTCACGGTGAGAGACAAGCTTGTAATGTACTGAAACCCAGATGGTAGGCCCGATATAGAGGTGAAGTCGCGATTGAAAGATCGTAGATTGTTTCTAGTGAGGAAAACAGAATAAAATGCCGAATTGTAGAACATTTGAACTGCCTCATTATAAATTTGTCGGTTTGTGTATAGGAGTGCGAAATTGCAAGGATTCTCCCCGAGTTCGACCGGCACCCAAGGATCTTCTTTATCTGTCCCGCTTGTGATCTTGGCGATGGGAACGAGATAAGAATATATCTGTAGGCGTAGTTCGACTGGTAGATTCATGAAAGACGCTTCTGGAACAGAGGAGTCGTCCTGTGATAGAAAATTAGCATAACCCTCCTGCCCTAAATCTAGCAAAGACTGCTCCAACTTTCATGAGGAACTTAGAATTGAGATTTATATCATAAGATCCTACTTACGTCTTGACGTGGTGCCCCGAAGACCCGGCGCAGATGACCGAATACTTTTCTTTTATACTTTCTCATCTTCAAGATGAGGTGGCGACTCATGTTGTGTGGATGAGGATCAGCCAGATTCCCCACGGCTGATGGGATCACGAGGGTGAAGACTGAAGACTGGGTTGAGACTGTATGTGCTGGTTGGCGAGGTGTAGACCTAATTTTTTGTAACGACACGCAGCAAGTGCTCGGAACCTGCTCGGATCCTAATAGTCGGTGCGAACAAAAAAGAAGAACCGAGTACTACCCTTTTTCCCCCTCTTCTTTGTCTTGGCAAAATTAGAGATCGCAATGCACTTGAGGGTTGACGGAAACATCCAGGTCCAAGTCAGGGTCAAGTGGATTTATGTAGTTTCAAGAGAATGCTCAGTTCATTTACAAATACACTTATACCCAGAATAGCGTATTCTGAAGATTGAACTAGCACTAGTGCGTCGTTGGTAATTGCCAAAATTAGCTTGTGTATATATCGGAACCCTTACCCTAAAATTAGCCAATTTGGAGCCAGCTGTCCTTGAAATGCGGCTTAATGCCAACGGCGGAAAATTCTAGTCATTGTACTTGATAAACTGGTATAATGAACATTAGAGAAGGAAAATGAACTAAGAAATTTCACAATTTTCCTACGCTGGTCATTTTCTAATAATGTTCCTGTACACTATTGTAAGAAAAACCTCAAGTGAAGTCTTAGGAATGAAGTAGGAATCTATTCTCGAGCGTGAGGAAGGAGAAATTTCTGCTCTAGTATTTTTCGTTCTTAAGTTTCAAGCTTTTTCTGTTCATCTAACACATTGGAACTAGTGAGGACAAGGCTGCTCAATATCTAAGAAACAAGTCTCTAGAACGAACTACCAAACATTTGATCGACTGTTTAGGGAAAATCAATTTATATATAGAGTATACCAACAATTCATCATCCAAGATATATCAACCTCATCGTTTTCTCATTCCATGCCGCTGAAATGATTTGACCAACTGCTACACGAAATGCAACATCACCCTTCCAGTCCACTAGCATAACATTTATCACTTTCCAGCTACTTGCAGGTTTGTTTCTGGGCCCATCTTCCCCGCTTGTGTTTTTAGGTATATACACATCGTCAACCGCACTCGATATCGCTATTCCTGTTCTTCTCGAGGAAAGGGCAATGAAATTATGTTTACGGGGTGACCTCGCAACATGAGCACAGGTCCATACCTTCCCAACTCGGTGGTGGTCGTTATCCATCAGGTAGTATGTTTGAAGAGCGTCCTTCGAAATTTTCTGTTTGGATGTTGGCTCGCCTATCCGAATAACACATACAGAGGTCCGGAAACTCAATAATGTGCCGGTTGATTTCAGCAGCTGCCGAGCGTTTTGCGAGAGCGAGTGCGGAGTCGTTTTCTTACTTCCGAAAAGCGTCTTATAACTTGTCCATACACAATAAGATTTGACTGAATCTTCACCTTCTTGGACGTGAATCGTTGTTTGAGGTTCGCCGCCAGCAATGGCATCTGGACGGGCATATTCGGACCAAACGCAGCCCTCGCTCAGTGACCATGCAGCCCATGACCAAGTTGGCATTCCCACCGTTTTAATGTCAATGAAATAGTCGCTCTCATCTCGCGGTTGCCAGAGGAGAGTTTCTGCAAGCCAAGCTCGTGGTAGGCCTCCCGGAAAAGCTCGTTCTGACGGGTCCAGGGTACGCAGAACCCCATGTATCGCCTTGAGCCTGTCCTGGCTAAAGCTGAAAGTCCGTTGGGTAAATTCTGAGATGACAGCGACGTAATTTGGAAGAAAATCTAGCTTCCAATTTTTGTCGGTGAGCTTCCACTTATCAAAGGTCAAATAATCACCAACTTGGTCCAATAAAGCGGGTTCCTCAACATGAGCCGCCGCCCACGCAAAAGGATTTTGTCTTCTCTTGATAGTTTTAGAGAGCGCTCCAGTCTCCATGGCTATATCTTCAGCGCAGACGGAATTAGCACATCTGAAGTACACCTGGAAATCCGTGAAAAGCAATAATCGTTTGGAAAGCAACTATGTGATGTTAGCCTTTTCCTCCAAATTTTACACGAAGTTATTCACTGAACATAGACTGAGAAGAAAATCAAAAATGAAGTGGCTCTAGACCTTTTCTTGTAATGTCCATCCTCTAGTATTCCAAACCAATGAGGTGCCGGAGTTAAGTTCTCGGAAGGACGGAAAGGCGACCGCAAGTTCGACGCCATCTACAATTTCAGAGCGCTGGGCATAACGTCGTCGACGACTAACACCCGGCAAGCCCCAATCGGCATCTGTGAGAAATTAGTATCGGTGTTCAATTGACTCCATGAAGCCAAACGTGAAGAAGGAGGCTAAAAAACTCACGCAAGCCTGATCCAGCCGCAATAGTAAGAGTTGCATTGCGGTATATCTCGTCCATCATGCTTATCTGGAGGTCTTGATCTTGCTGATCATCTTGGATGATGCATAGCGAATCTACCCAAAGATATTGATACCCAATGCAGCGAGTGACCTCCATCGCATCTCGGATTGTATGAGGGAGTTCTCCAGGTAGCTCTATGATCTCAACACCATATTCGTCTGTCCAAACGTCCGCCCTTAAAGTTCGAGGCATCTGCCACCCCGGAGGTCTCTCCCGTTTTAATTTTTCTTCCCCCCAGACGTACGTCAACGCAACATACTCAGTCCGATCCGACGAACCTCTAACAATTATCATTTTCTCGACATCGATCAAGCGAAGACGTTCTCGGAGAAAGAAGCGCGATGTGATCGTACCAATACAGTGTTCCCGTTCCATTGGTCCTGAGTGATGTTCGTCACAAGAATCGACCCATTTCCGACACATAGATAAACCCGCACGATCTCGGCTGACGACCCTGCCAAAAAAAGGGTCCGAACGCAAGGGCCGAAGATAGACATGAGGGCTTACTCCGTGCTCACCCCACCATAAGTACAGCTGATATCGAGATGAAGCATGCGTTTTCTCAGCGTGGGCGTAGAGGTCAAATTCGTTGGAATAATCTTTCCCGCGGACTCCATGGTATTCATTGAAGCTGGTGCAAGCTTTCCAGCTCTTTTTATTCGACAGCTTAACTAAAGACTTCGAAGATGGTCGGTATCCGTTCGATAAAATAGCATCCCGGACCAGACGGCAGAATGGGCAGTCCTCGCGATTGGAGATACGTCGCCAAGAACCGAGCGTGAAGGCAAAGAATTTACTTTCGTAGATGTATTTACGAAAGTCAAACTTTCGACAACTAGAACAGAGTGCCTCGGGCATTGAGTCGATGTACGGGTGGGTGGATCTGACATTGGCTGACTGGGCTCAAATCGAGTCGACAAGGCTGAGGCAACAATACCCAGAAGGCAGCCTCTGGAGTTGGGCTCCCAGAAATGGATCCTAGTTGACAGCAAGTAGGCCAATGGGACTTTTACCTAGTTTATACGTGGGGATTAGCATATAAAGCAAGGTAACACTGAATCGATTGGGGGTGTGTGAGGCGAAAAGAATTCGTTATCGAAGAAGAGTCCGTACTGAAACTGAGACTAAGGTCTGGGCGCTGAGCTGAAAAGTCAGAAGATTTCCTGCCCACCATCACGACCAATTGCCATCGATTTGCGCTTTTCAAAGCGGCTTGAAAGCCTTTCGTGCAGTAGCGGTTTCTGCTACAGCCAATTGACGTTTTCCGGGTAATCGCAGACAACATTAGGCAGACCCCGCCTCCAACGCGGGCAACCAAGGCGCTATTCACCCTAGCTCCAGGTTAGTCAATCACGTCCCTGCCTCCGGTGCTCTCCTTCCGCAAATTATATGGCAAGAGAATCACGTGATAAGCCACAAGCTAAGTACTTACTCTGTCTACCAAATAAGTTAGACTTAACCTTTTATTTTGCTGGTTCCGTTTTAGTGTTAGACGTGAGTACTGCCGCTTAAACCAGAGCTGAAGACAAGCACGAATATCCTCAATAAATAACCTAACCAAATAGCTTTACTATTAGAGGTCCTATATGACGCCGCTTTTAATTATAAGCCTTTTTAAAACTATATAAATAAATGTTATTCCTCCTAAAATGTAACCAAAAATGGACAACAGAGCCAAAGAAGACGTTGTCTCTGCCCTGGGATCACTGCGGCTAGAGAGACAATCCTGACGTCAGTTGTCGTGGATGACCTCGAAAATCGATTCCGCACCGAGAAGGCCATTGCAGTGGCATATGTTAACTGTAACTATAAGCATCAAGGTGAGCAAATAGTTGAGAATTTGCTATCCAGTGTCCTCTTACAACTAGCTTAGTGCTATCCTTCTTTACCACGTGGTTTAAAAAGTCTCCATGATGGGCACAACATAAAATGGACTCGGTCATCCTTGGAAGAGATCTCTACAGTACTTGAATCAGTCACTGTCCAGTATCTAAAGGTCTTTATAGTTGTCGATGCGCTTGATGGATGCCAAGCCTTGATTAATGACTTGTTTATGTCCTGAAATTCCGCTCTGCTTCCACGAACCGCAGTCACAACCGAGTGCCACCTACACCCTCTAAGGCTTTGGCTGTTGGAAACCCCAACATGCCGCCAACGTCTTAAAACTGTTTTATGAATACCTGATTTCTGATTGGAGTATCGGAGTTAAAGAACGTCTGGAGTGTACCGATTGAAAAGCCTGCGACCTGCGGTTTCAGCCACTGTAGTTATTGCTGGTTAATAATATCCGACAGACCAGGGATGCAAGGAGTCTTACCCTGACGACAGCGAGACCATCTGGTTGACCTGGGTTTGGCTCACCCGCAGCGCTACTGCCTCGGTAAGGTCGAGGAAATATATTTTCCAGATCCACGCCCCAGTTGTCCGCGTTCGTAAGCCAGGTTACGATGCTTTTGACGCCCGTGCCGGTCCACACGCAGTCGTTTATATTGTGTATCAACTCAACCTCAGTATTGGCAGTGGGATCATACTATTAGACAACCATTAGCATCAGTCCTCGGAGTCTGAAGCTGGATCTGCTGGGAGATTTTACCTGATCTAATGCAGGCTGAAGCGTGTTGGCGAGCCAGTTATTTAGCGTTGGTATATCTCTGATACATATTGTTCCCGTGCGAGATACTTGCTGCATGTGAGCAACTAATGCAACGTATCAGTAAGAGTAGGGCAAACGAAACGATTGTCGGGTGGGGCTTGTGGCAAGGACCATAATGCGTACCAATGACGAAGTCTGGATCGGAAATCATCAGAGCTGTGCAGCCATAGAGATAAGTGATACCCCAGGCATTGTCCACTGACTGATCTATGCGGAAAGGCAGTGCAGAATCGCCCAGTGCCTTTTGCGTGGCTGGAATGCTGTTCCATATGGTATATAAAGGATCGTCTCGCTTGACGAGGTCTGAAATCTCGTCACTATCGTGGAGTTAGTCCTGTAACAGAGCAGTTTGTTCGTGGGCACTCACGATTCCAAAGGAGCAGATAGGGATAGCGAGCAGAGAAGGGCGACCCATATGCCCAATAGCAAGTTCAACAAAGAAGAAAAGCGTGCCATCGCCAGCGGATTAACTGCATACGTTGCACTGTAGCAGCGTGATAACTGTCCAGTGGGTGGTGGGTTAACACTTATACCCGCGTGAGGTCGTCCGGATTGGCCGCAGGCAAAGCGGTGGTAGCCTCTAAACCCCAAGGACATTGCTCGACCATGGAGGACTCCAAGATCTCAGCTGGCTTCGGTCTTTGCCCTGTCAAGCAGCGCCGCCCCCGAGCCAGCATTCTATTTCAGTCGTCATTAATGCTAGGCTGTAGGATTCGCACTGCGGGTCCCCGTTGGTGGCGGTCTGACCATCGCAGCCTGTCGAGGACGGTGCTGGTCACGGAACGCTCTCATCGTATATTGTGGCACAGATAGGGCGTGGAAGTTGGTTACACGCAGCACTGCTGTCAATAATGTTACAGCGACCAATTTGTTGCTTTTTGGATTGGACCGACTGTAGATCTGTAACAGCCACTTGATGTTGCAGGGGTTCTAGCGACCCATTTTGGGGTACCTGGGGTGCCTGGGGTGCCTGCTGTAGGCACGGTTGGGGGCAGGGCGCGCCGGCGCCACCTCCTTACGAGCCTCTTACCGATAAGTCTGGATTACAGGGCCTTCCGCTTACAAATAATCTCTGAAGGAATAATCAAAAATTTTGTGCAAGAAAAAAAATAATTAAAATAAATAGGAAAATTATTTTTTGGCTTCTTCTCTATAATATTTATTATATTTAAAAGAAAAGAAATATATAATTATTTAGTAAATATTATATAAAGTAATCGACTTTGATTTTGCGAGGCCTAAAAATCTTGCTTAAATGCCCTGTAATCCATAGACTTATCGGTAAGAGGCTCGTTACGAGCCTACACCCTATAAGTCTGTGGATTATAGGCCTTAAGCAAGCGTGCACAATCACCCAAAAACAACGCCGACACTAAATCGAGATCGGATATCACTAAATCGAGGTCGTATAAAATTATACGTCCGGTTTTCGGAGCTTAGTGTAGAATGCTAATAAATCATTAACGCTTAAACATTGCATGTAGCAGAATTAATTTATTTATTTCTTTATTCATTACTCTTATTATTACTTCACTTTTGTCTTAAATAAAAATAAAAAAAATTATTTATATTTTAATTATTATATTTATCTTTCTATTATCCTTATACACTAACTCGCTAGTATATTCTAATTTTGAGCTCGATAATACTTAAGCCGACTTTATAATTATTTTTATTTTACGGGATTAATCTAGACTTATAAGTCTTATAAAAAATATTACTTTCTAAGATATTAATAATTTTTTTTTAAATATTTCTCTAATAATAAAGATTTTTTTAATATTTTTATTTAAAAATAAATAATAATATTTTTTAATAAATATATTTATTATAAGAATTTAATAAAAGTTTTAAAAATATTTTAAGAATAAACTTATAATATAAATTTTAAGGATAAAAAAAATTATCATTTTTATTAAAAAAAATATATTATCGGGAATATAATAAATTAAATATTTTTAATTATTAAAATAAAAATAAAAAAAATTTTATTAAAAAAAAATATTAAAAAAAGTCGAAAAAAATAAATTATATATTTAAAATTAATATTATTAAAAATAAAAATAAAATTAATATATTTTAAAATATTATTAATAAATATAATATTTATAATTATAATCTTAAAAAATTATTAATTTTATTTTAATATTAATATTAAGTTTTAATGTTTAAAGATATTTAAATAATTATAAAATTATTAAATAATAATATTAATTATAAAATTATTTAAATAATTCTTTAAATTAATAATATTAATTTTAATTTAATATTTTAAATATTTTAAATATTTTTTTTATAAATTAAATTAAATATTTTAATAAAAGTTTTATAATTTAATGATTATTTATATAATTATTAAACAAGGATTTTTATTTTAAATTTAATTAAAATAATATAAATTATTTTATTAGTTTATTTTTTTTTTATTTTAATATTTAAAAATTATAAAAATAAAATTTTAATATATTATTTATAAATTTAACTTATAAAATAAATTAATTCGGGATATTATTATTAAATATCGGAAATATTATAAATAATAATATAATAATTTAAATTATTATTTATTTTTTTAATTAAAAAATAAAATTTATATATAACTAAATATTAAATTAATATTATTATATTCTTAAAAAAAAAAAATCAAGAAATCTTATATAATTATTATAGACTAAAAAAAAACTTTAATTAATATTATTATAAATATATTTCTTTAAATAAAATATATTTTATATTAATAATATATTAATTAAAATATAAAGTTTAAAATAAAATATATTTTTTTAAAACTTAAATTTTATAAATAATTAAAGTATATATTTTTAAATAAATAATATTAAAAATTCTTAAATAACTTTAAGTATTTATTATAAATTCTTATAGTTAAAAATTATAATAAATATAAAAATATATTTATTAAACTTAAAAAATAATTATTATTAATTATAAAATATATTAAAAAATAATTAAAGTAAAATATAAAATTAATAAATTTAAAAATAATTTAATTTTATAATATTATTATAAATAAATTTAAATAAATTTATTAGTCTTTATATAATAAAAATTATAAGTTTATAATATTAATAAAAAAATATTTTAATCCAAGACTAAAATCTTATAATTTAATATTTTTTTCTTAATTTTTAAATTTTAATCACGTGCGTGATTTTTTTAATATTAAAAATTTATTTATTTTAGATTTTATATTTTATTAATATTTATTTTAATATTAATAATAAAATTATTTCTTGTTTTAAAGATTTTTATATAATTATAAAATTATATATTTAAGTATTTATTAAGAATTTAATATTTTTATATAATAAATTAATAAATTTTTATACTTTTTAATATAATAATATTAAGATTAAAAGAATTTAATAAATTATTAAATTATTTTTTTATTTAAATTAATTATTTTATTTTAGAAAATTATTTTAAGCTAATTTAAGTATAGTGGATTCTCTTTTATCTAAATATTAAAGACGAAAAAAAGTATAATTATATTAATATAATTAAGTTTTTTTAAAGGATTTTTTATAAATATAAATTTTATTAATTTTAAATTATTTAAAAATCTTTAATACTTAATTTAATTAATTATTATTAATAAAAAAATTAAAAATAAATATAATTTAAAGTATAACTTATAATTTTAAGTCTTAATAAATTCCTTATCTTAATATTTCTTCTTGTAATTATTAGTGACTATAAGAAGAATAAAGGGGGGAATTAAGTTAAAATAAGAAAAATATTCTTTACGTTATTTATAATTAATTTCTTTAATACTAAATCGTCTCGAGAAGAATTAATTAACGAACGACCGTCTAAAGATGCCGAATAAAATACTTAAGTTAAGTAATAACTAATCGATAGCAGGAGTCGAAAACCTATAAATAATTCAATCTCTTTCTCCCGAAACCCCTCCTCCTCTTCGCGCGGTCGAAAGTAAACAGTAACTACCTCTGCCTTTACTAGTAACCCGAATTCAAAGCGTCTGACGCCTGTTCCGTCAATAGCTAGCTTATTAACTACTCCTGTATTTATTTTTATATAAAAGAGTAGGACGTTTCGAAAACTAGTATAACCTACACATATGACAATAACGGAACACTCTCCGGAATATTAATTTCAAGTCACTATTTCATCACCAAAACCTAGTATTACTGCCGCCGACAACGTCCTTATAATTACTAGGCTAGAAAAAGGGGATAACTATGTCCCAAGAACTATATTAAGTAAAGGATATTGTCGGCTAGCGTGGAAGCAAGCTCAAGATACTAAACCTTATACTGACGACATTTTAGCCATTACTAAAAGAATTCAAGAATAGTCTATTATATTAAATAATTCCGATAGTGATCAGGATAATAATAAAGACAAAGATAACGGGTTTATTAATATTAATAATATGATTTCTAATTCGTTATTTATAATTATAATAACGTGTTAAATAAACTCTTAATCACGACTTAAAATATAAAATATATTCCTTAATAATCTAGACGTTAAGGCATTAATCAAGATAATTAATTCCTAATATATTGTCTTGATTAATATATAAGTATTTCATGAAATTATATTAATATTAAAATATAATATTAATAAAGACAATAAAAATATAAAATCGGAAACTAATTTATAAAATAATTATATTTCTTCTTTAATTTTTTACTTTTCTTTAATTTTATATAAATAATATATCTTTAAAAATATTATATTTAAGATATTATTTATATAAATTAATTTTGCTATATACAATATTCAAGCGTTGACGATTTACTAGCGTTCCACACCAAGCTCCGAAAACCGGACGCATAATTTTATGCGACCTCGATTTAGTGATATCCGACCTCGATTTAGTGTCGGCGAAAAACAACACCAAAAATCCACCACCATGGATTCCCCAGCCACACCACCTATGCTCAACCACCTCCCTGGTGAAGAAATCCATACTGGAGACAAAGAGGCGATACGCCAATTATATAAGCAAGCTCGTTTTATGCCCTCACACCTCTCAATCTTTTATAACGTCGGCAAATCAACGATAAATCAAGTTCTTCGCTACGACGAGACCACCCGAAATCGACCTACCCGCACCGGCAGACCCCACCTCCTTAACGACGCGTAGGTCAATTGGATAATTAAGTAGCTCAGTAATACCTACAGGCAACGGACCTTAAATTAGATAAAAGTATATACCGAATTAAAGCTTACGTGCTATGTTAAGACCTTGGAGACCAGGCTTAAGTAGCGAGATTATTTTCGTTATATCGTATACCAAAAACCCTACTTCATTGCCGAACAGGTTCACGCACGATTTATTTAGATAATTATATATATATTCTAATATTTGGAGTAGAGGAAGATCTTTTAGTCTAACAAAGTTATATTTTTAATTAGGGGAAGGACAATAAAAGAGAGGGTAACGAGAAAGAGGGGGGAGAGGATTTATCCCACTTATATTTAACATTAGTTCTATCGCGGGTATACAACACCAGTTAATGCTTGGGGCGTAATTAGATATGGGTATAAAAGTCCTTTACTATTTCTTTAGGGATCTGGCAAGTCAGGAACCTTTACTTAAGCCGATTATTTGGAGTAGGTTCTGGCTCCCTATATTCAAGGTTTTATGGATGACTTCGCGACGATTACCTACACCCTCAGCCCTGTAGCAGAACCCCTGTTTATGGAAGACGGAAACTCAGCTCACGGCTATAAATCCACACGAAATTACTGTGCTAGGTGGAGGACAGCTCATGGAATCATTCTTATACCTTACCTATCAACCTTACCTGATATAAATCCAATTAAGAAGTACTGGCGTTGGATTAAGCAAAGGTTACACCGTCGACAACACCAACCGACAAACGAAGAGGAGATGCAAGCTGCCGTGCGGGAGGAATGGGACGTAATTCCACAAGAATGGATTAATAGTTTAATAGACCAGCAGGAGAAGTGGGTACATGTACTTATAGAGCGATTTAGGTGGGCGACGCCTAATTAAATGCTGCAATTATTCATAATTTTGATGTTCGTGATTCTCGCTTAAGGCCTGTAATCCACAGACTTATGGGGTGTAGGCTCGTTACCGCTCCAACCCTGTACGTAAGCACCGATACATGATATAATGCACAACACGGTTCCCTACCAAGGTTCTTTCTTCCCTAGATATTTATACATGCCGGCCAGCAGCCACTCGTATCGGCAATCTTTATATCAAATTCTCTACCTTGCCGCTATATGAAACTAAGCTAGCAATCCTTTCGCCCGACGCTCACGACATCGAAATCAAGTTATCACTTTGAACAGCAGCTAGGACCAGCATGAGCGACTTGAATCCGTCACCGCCGGCACCCAGGCTGGTATCTGCCGCCATGGTCGACGAGTGGTCACATCTGCTTCCCGGTCCGGAGCGTAGTGCATTCGTGGGGGCATGCACAGAAGCTGGAGCAGACGAGGGGCGTCTCCAGTCTATACTCGGTCGCTTTTTCTCGACATGGAAGACGAGCCTGATGGCCGACGATCTGAGCAGGCTTCAAATGCTGGCCACATACGTGCAGATACGAGACTACGTTAAAGTCATCTGTCTCGAGGACGACTTTGACTGGGAATTTGAGGAGACGAAACCATTCCGTGAGCAGACGCCACCACCGGAATCGTCCGCCATCTGGCCGCGGCATGAAGACGGACAGGTTGCGGCCGAGGCGCTCGGGGTAGGGCTCCTCAAGGCTATGCTTGCGGCCCAGCAGCTTCGCCCTGACTGGCTCGAGATCAGGGATAAGCGCAGCGTACGCGCGCCTTCAGACCCGGAGACCGCGGCAATCCTCGCGCGTAACATCTTGGATGGTGCTGACCTGGCCGTAACGGCCTTCATCTTGCGGAAGGAATCACCAATGACAACCATCATCGCTGCTGAGCTTTCAGCTGAACATCAGGGCCAAGGCACAGGGTTTTCTATCCTGCGAAAAGCGGACTTATGCCTCAGTCACAACCTGCGAGCAGACTCGTACTGGGCCGATCAAATCCTGCTCCATGCACCAGCGCTTAAAGAGCTCTCACTCTCTTTCTGGCGGCCTCATCTTCACATGCCGCATACACCTCCCTTTATCCTTGACAATAAGGCCTGGCCAGCACTGGAGAAGCTAGAGCTCTCCATGACTAGGCTTTCCGCCCCAAGTATCATGGCGATCCTGAGCAAGTCGGAACAGAGTCTGACGGGTATCTCGTTCCGCTTGACTACGCTTGATAATAATTCAACTTGGGCGGAGCTGCTGAGCCGCATTGGCAACGAATTCCCTCATTTGACTTGGTTCAAGCTTACCCATCTCTCAGAGGGGCCTATTGGAAAGTCTCAGATCACCTTCCTGGATCTTGACAAGGATTCGGTGGTGATTGAGCCTTACAAGACCGGGTTGAAGATGCTGCGGAAAGGATCTGCGGGTACCAAACGCATCCCTGCGGTTGAGTACGCGGGACCCGATGCGAATCATGTACTTAGGATCGTTGCAGAATGCGCCGTGGCTAGATCAGTCAACTAGCGAAGAGAACCACTCTATACTTAGCATATGTCTTGCAATATATGAATGGAAACAATTTACGAGCATGAACCATGGCTGCATGGTCTTTTGGATTCCTTCAGACGTATGTGCTTGGCGGCACCGTTGGATTAGAACTCAGGCACAGTCAGCCCGTCGGAATCCTGCATATCTCGGTGGAAAAACTGAGCTGCATTGGGGGCCGCACCTGCGACAGTTCCGCCCCAAGTGGCTCTTGGGGGCTTGACGCACGGCAATATACCCAGCCAACATGACGACATGTCTAAAGCTTCACTGTCGAATAGAACATGATGATTGGGTGCTGGTCTCGTTGGCGCTCGCCACGCCCGTCATATAAACCCTGGAGACAGATTGGTTGAAAAAGGTTGCTGGAGTGTGCTTCGACAAGTAACGACGAACAATGTGACCGGTTGGTGAGTATATATGTGACTATTGTCAGCACCCCCTACCAAATAGCTAACCTACTACACACAGTTTACTATCGTTCTTCTCGGTCATTGCAATCTACCTACAGATATGGCGTTGAAGCAGATTATCGGCCTATCTAGCCTCGCGGCTCTGGCTGGCACTTCTTTTTCAAGTCCCGTAGCTCCAGGCGTGCGCCAATATTTCCCTACTGGAGGCTCTTCATCTTGGACGAATGTCACAACAACCTGGAGTAATTCACGCACGACAGACTCTACCGTTTTCTCGTCTACTGCCTCATCATGCAGTGAATCTTCAAGCACACCGAGTACATGTGTCTCCAACACTACCACTAGCTCTAGTGGTCCAGTTGGGTCGTCAACCTCAAATACAGTATCTCTTTCAGCAGTCTCTAGCTCTCTTACATCTACGAGACCCTGCGAATCAGCGTCCTTGATCGTACAGACGCTCACGGAACCCGGCGGATCTTCTGTCACTCTTACCCTCCCTGCCAGTGCCTCTGTTACCGGACTTGAGACTCTCACTATATCCGGCTCTATATTGACCGTTGAGCCGTTACCACCTAGCGGATCAGCATCCTTGATTGTAGAGACGCTTACAGAACCCAATGGACCGGTTATTACACTTACAGTCCCTGCCAGTGCTTCTGTTACCGGACTTGAGACTCTTACTATATCCGGCTCTGTATTGACCGTTGAGCCTGTAACGGCGGCATCTAGTGTATTCTCAACACCATCCGCATCAACTTCGAATGTTGAGACATTCACCGAGCCTGATGGGTCTACGGTAGTCCTCACACTGCCGCCTGGCTCGACTTTGACAGGACTGCAGACTGTTACGACGGACGGGCAGACGCTCACTATTCAGCCTGTGCCTACGCCGACTACCAGCGTCACCATTACAGCAACTATAACAACGGTGCCTGCTGGGCTGTCTATTGAACCCTACACCGACACCCCTGTCACGGGAAATATGTGGCTCACGACCACGGGCAGCGATCACTCGACCACGATTGTACCCATCATCTTGCCTTGTCCAACATGTGAACCGGAAATCATTTGGAACCTGCCAGAAGTTCCAGACGTCGAATTCAGTTGGCCAACCTTTCCGCAGCTCCCTAAATTCCACCTGCCCTGCGTCAAGATTTTCGGCATCACTGTTGCTGGCTCATGCCCTGATCCTTCGGGACCTACTCCCCAGAACGATGCGCCCCCCGAGAGCCCGGAGCCTTCGACTTCACCAACCTCTTCACCATCTAGTGGCTCGTCCAGCTCGTCCGGCTCCAGCAGCTCTTCAAGTGAGTAACACTCGCAGTATCGTGCTAAAATATTTGTTAATCGTTTCTAAACCAGGCTCATCGGCTTGCAGCGCAACCCTAAGCGTGCCTGTGGCTCCCCCTCAGTTGACTGCACCAACTGTGACGTTGACCTCAGTGTCGGGCTCTGGAAGCTCAAGCACTGCAAGCCAGACGTCATCCACAGCCTCTTCGATACCCTCTTCGACAACATCGCCCTCTTTGACAACCTCATCCTCTTTACCTCCATTGCCGACGCTCACATTCTCATCAACTCCGGCCATTACAACAGTCGAGCCGATTTCCACCGAGTCCGGAAGCTCTTGTGTCTCGACATCGACAACCACGATCTGCGAGATTCCACAGGAGCCGTGCATAACGTCCGCTGTTTGCAACAGCTGGGTTGCGATAGCGACACCGACATCGACATTAACCTCGCCACCGACTCCAACCGGGCAAGTTTATATCGACATTTTTACCGATTCGAATTGTATCAACGTGTTAGAACAGACCCAGCTGAACGCTATAGGTCAATGTTACAGCCCTACCGATTCGTCAGGCAACCCGATAAGCTTCGAATGCTTCTCAATTACTTATATAAGCACAGCAGCTTCTGACTCGGCCTCACTATCGGCTTTCAAGGGCCCTGGATGTTTTAGCCAGGATGACTCGGAAGTAATGGACTATGCAAACTTGACTGCTATTGACTACGACAATGAGACGCCTTTCACGATGGGATCCTTGTCTCTTTACGGGACTTGATCGTATGGATATACACATGAAAGACATGACTTGCTGATGTTAAGGAAAGGGCCTACTGGCTGCTATGCCAAGGCAATAGATGTATGTATTCCATAAGCCGGAATAGTTATAGCCAACTTTGAACCACGCAGGTGGGATCGGAAAGCAGGACAGGCTTTGAATTATTGTTCTTAATTGACATGCGATTCCTCTCCTCGCGACAGAGCCCCTCCTAAACTATGAGCCCACACGGAGTAGAATGATATCTTATCTTGTAAGATCAAGCAAGCAGCAGGCGGGTAGGCAAGGATGTTAGCATAAAATCATTGCTACTGATTAATTGAGATCGGCGCCAATATCGCCGTGCTATTCGTACCTATACCCCAGGTTCTCATTTTTAACACACTGCTCTCGTGTAGCCTCGCGTATCATAAAATCAGTCAAAGTACAGTGCTTTAGGCTATTCTAAGTTTACGATAATGCGGCTAAGATAGTGTAAATGGAACTGGTCCTTTTTTCAACTTCTGGAAAGTGCTTTATAGTACAGTAATATAAATATACAGAAAACAAAATAAAAAATTATAATTTATATTATAATAATTAAAATTTAAAATTAAAAAATTATTTTTAAATTATAATAAAGTCTTTTAATAAAAGTTTAATTTATTTAATATAATTTATTTTAAAATTTAAATATAAACTTAAAAAAAAATTATTTTTATTTTTTAAAGTTTAATTAATTTATTAATTTTAATTTTATAAATTATATAAAAAGTATAAATATTAATTAATATACTTAATTATAAAACAAGTAAAGTTTACTTTAACTTTAATTTTATTATAATTAATATTTTTTTAATAAAGAATATAAATAATATTTATTTTTATATATTAAAAAAAATTACTTTAATTTAAAATATTTTAAAATTTATATATATTTTAATATTTTTTATAATTTTTTATAAATTATATTTTATAATTAATTTTAAATACTTTAATTTTTTTTATTTAAAAAATTATATATATTTATTATTATTATTATATTTAGTTTATAAAAAGTCTTTATTTATAGTAAAAAAAATTTCCTTTATCACAGCTTTATCACTAAACTTATATTCTTTTATTACTTTATAAAGTAATTTTATTCGAGCTTTAAGACCTTATCCTTTAACAAGAATTCGTCATTAGCTTTATAGCTACTATAACAGGTAGATTTAAGTAAGGTTACCACGCGGATTAATACCTCGGTTAATAATTTTAGTTAGTGCGAAACAGCCCCGCACGTCCTATAATATTTACACTGTAATGTCATTTATAAAGCCTTAGGCATACAGGCCACAGTGGCTGGAGGTACTGTAGTGCCTGGTGCGCCACATCCAGCTTAGCAATGACTTCAATGCCTGGGCTGGCCCAGGCACGAAAATTATAAACAAAATCTTGAACATTCTTAAGCACACAGAAACTTCAATAAGCTGCCGCGTACCTGCTTTCGCTCTTCCTTGAGCACTGATATACAGGTTCTTCCTTACTGCAAGATGCGCCTCAGTAATGGAAAGACGATGCATGGCTCGATCGCGCATCCGACGCTTGAAATGGTCCAGACAGCCGCTATGATTTTCTGCAGTGGGTGGCTGCGATCGGCTAACCGAGATCCCACATCAAAACACGCTCCACTTTAAAACACGCGAAAAAGCCGATTACAACAATAATAAAATATATAATAAATATACTAAATCAAAGTAAGTTAATACTACAATAACTATAATTTAAAAAAAGGAGTTTATATATTTTTTTAATATAGTAAAGAAATATAAATATAACTAAAAGATTATTTTTTAATATATTAAAAATTTTATTAAATTTAAAAAATAAATTAATTTTTTTTAATATTAATATTTTATAAATAAAAAAAGATTAATTTAATTAATTAATTAATTATTAAAAACTTAATAAAAAATTAATAAAAATTAAATTAATAAATTTATAAAATATTATAAAATTAAATTAAAAAATTTATATTTTTAAAATATTAATAATTTATAAACTAATATTAAGTATATTTTTATATTTTAATTTTTTTAATATTATTAATTTATTTTATTTTATTTTATATTTATATTTATAAATTTTTTATTAATATATTTTAATATTTTTTTAATTTATAATAATTATCGAAAAATAAAAATAATTATTTATAATATATATAACTTTAATAAAAAAATCTTTTTAATAAAATTTAAATATATATTAAAAAAATAATAATAATAATAAAAATTTTAAAAATAAATTAAATTATAAAATTAAAATAAAATAATAATTAAAAATTTATTTTAATTTTTATTATTCTTTTAATAATTAAATATTAAATTTTATTTTTAATTATTTAATATTAAATTATTTTAATTATTTTTTATATATTAT
>Ga0302221_10000930_pt1 | contig 19493 bp, 2 predicted proteins | sample II_Palsa_E2_1_FD_193517 | JGI IMG/M metagenome (GOLD analysis project Ga0302221, IMG submission 193517) | Peat permafrost microbial communities from Stordalen Mire near Abisko, Sweden - II_Palsa_E2_1 | ecosystem: Environmental > Terrestrial > Soil > Palsa > Peat permafrost | place: Sweden... | reverse complement strand
TTGCTCATCATCTCGCTTTCTGCAATATCCATCTCTGCTTCGTCTTCTTCACTCCAATCATCAAGTTCATATTCGAACTCGGTCGTAGTAGCCACATCATGAAAGTCTTTCTTGATGTACTCCGGGAAGTTGTGAGCCACTGTCATGACAAAGTATTTATTTTCCTTTCCATGCAATCTTATAATGCCTCCAGCAGTGGAACTCCTTGACTCATGAGTGCCATCGTCCTTTTCAATGTAGATCCTGGCCCCCTCTATGTTTCCAAAGACTATGTGATCATTGGTGCTCCCAAAAATTCCAAAATGAGAAGTAGTATTGGAAGCATTAGTCCGATCCATATCATCGTCTCTACCCAGGGATATAACCTCAAAGAAACCGGGAGGTCGATTGCAATCCATTGTGCGAAATCCGGGATACTTCTTCAAGATCTTACTGGATTTGATTTCATCTTTTGCTGACTTTCTTATCTCGGCTTTCGGGCTTAGAAACAGGATTGTTGGACTGGCTGAGTCTGTTGTTCGGCCTGTCATACATAAAGTCCAGCGAACTTCCCCGTATAACGATTCTCCAAACTTGCGAAGGTGGGTGTTTATCTCGGCGGATAATCCATCGAATAGATCTCGTGCTGGTCCCACCGCATCCCAAACGTGAAGACCTTGATCCAACTCTTGCAAATGCATCCCAACTGAGAGCGACGGATCCGGAAATTTTCCTTTTCTAAAGAGACCAGAGAATGGCGTCGAACTCGAAGGGGCCATCGTGCTCCTGAGCGAGCATCTGGTATGATTGAGACATACGGTCAGGCAGGGACAGGCCAAGCGTTGGAAGACGTTTGCTTGGACATAACCTCTAATGATGTTGATAAAGAGACGAGCAAGTAATCCGGAGAGTCAGAAATGTAGACTGGGCTTCCTGCTGAACTGGGCGATTCCCTGCGCGGGGTAATTTGTGGAGGCGGTGCAAAATGGTGTCACCAATCAAGAGAGGCCTGAGAAAGGGTGTGATGGCCGCTGGCCTCATTGGCTGCTGCGCCCCGCCAGGATTTTATCCCCAAAACTGGAACAAGAAGCCTAAGAGCTGAGTGTATAATTGCGCTATATATTGCAACTCGACCCCTCCACTTGGCATATATCGGAGCCTTGAGCAGTGACGGCGGCTATCCGTTTCCTCCTCTAAAAAGATAACCCATGGCTATGCCCGTAACCGAACAGCTTCGACAAGGCTGTCTGAGAGGATTAGACGATCTGAATTCCCTTCTCCAAAGAACTCCAATAACGATACCAACAAGAGAAAAGATTATTTCGACCCTATGGGGACATCATGTCCGACAGTCCACTTGTCCCATTGAAGCGAAGGATTTAGATCCTTATTTTGAATACTACGCCGACCAGAGCGGGTTTTATGACACTGGACGAGAGACTTGGGCAAAGACACATCAAGATATTATTGATATTTCTGCTCTGCTTCAAAAGGATCTGAAAAGGGATGAAGTAAAGCAACAACTTAGCTCGAAATTGGCATCTAGTCAAACCAACGTCGGAGACCATATGCTAGATAGGTCGATTGACCTAGCTATTCGTCTTCTGCTTATGATGAAGGTTGGCCATTTCGCCGCTTACTTTTCCGCCTACAAACCACTTGCGTGGGAACAAGGACTTTCGTTGAGACAATTTGTGTCAAAGACATTTGAACCTCGTGGTGCACTCATAAACGAGCGGGTGAAACTCGACAGAATCTTTACCGCCAAAAACATCGGTAGAATTGCTGGGATGAAAGTAGTATGGACCGAAAACTTGGCAGATCATCTAAGAGTTCTAGATGAGGATACTGAAGTAGCTATATTCCACCACGCTTGCTTCTTGGAGATGGTGCGACATAGGTAAGCGTCTGATTATACTACAAGCAAGGAGCCCTTACTTACGGGAAAAGTGACCTATTTCCCCCTGGATTGATTGACGAGACTATCCAAACGCTCCGTCTCCTCTTCCCTCCTACCGAGGAAACTCGTACCTGGTTCAAGAAGGTGGCCTCGACTGAGGTTCTTGATATTAAGGTTGTCAAATGTGGCCACTTGAGAGCTGAAGAGAGACAGATAGACGAATTCCACTATTGGCGAGACAGGCTTATAATATTAAAGCAACTGTTTGACGAACGGGAGCCAACCACTTGGTTTCAGTGGTGGCATGATAGAAGGAGGGGCTTGCAGCGTTTTCCTTTCCTTCTAGCATCGTTTGCTTTTGCTTTGGCACTACTTACTGGGATTATACAATGTATTGAGGGCGCTATCCAAGTATATAAAGTGTACTATCCTTAGTAACCTGAGTACCCGGCAAGAGGGTATCCACCCAACTACGATTTGTATTTGACTATAGTTATCTTATAGCTCCTTTAGAAAGATTAGTTTTTTTATCTCTTAGAATAAGGCAGATTTCAAACACTTATTTAGAGATTTAAATAATACTTAATAATATTATTATATATTTAAAGATATTATATATTAATATTTATCATCTTAATAATATTCCGATTTTGTTAATTCTTATCCTCTTGTCTTAATCCTTTTATACTCTTATAATTATTCTTCTTCTTTTTATAATTTTAACCTCTTAATATTAAAATATATATTTTTATAAAACTTGATTAATTATTTAAAAAAAAATTATTATTTTATAATATTAAATAATTTAGAAAAAGAATAATTATATATATAATATTAAGATTTATTATTATTTTAAATAAGTATAAACTTTAATTTAATAAATAAGTTTTATAATAAAGTTTTATTTATTAATTCTATATATTTATATTAATATTCGCATTTGATTAAATTAATTAATATTTTAAACTTATATATTTTATTAATAAAATTAATAAATAATTAAAAAATTTAAAATTTAAATATTATTATAATATAAACTTTATAATATATTAAAATAATATTAATAAATATAAAGAGAATAAATTAATATATATAATTCTTATAAAAGGCCTTTATATAATAATTATTTTAATAATTTAATAATAATAATTTAAATATAAAATTTTTAATAAAATTATTATATAAATATATATATTATTTATTTTATAATATTAATACAATATATAAACTCTATTTAAAGCAATTAAAAATCTTTTAATAAAAATTAATTACTTTTTTTAATATTATAATTTAAAGTTTAAATTATCTTAATTTTATAAAGATTAAAATAAACTTTATAATATATTATAAATAATAAAATATTATTAATTAAAGTTTAATTTAAATTAAATTTCTTTAATATAAATATTAAAATAAATATTTTTATAAATTCCTTTTATTTTACTTTATATAATCAATTATTAAATATAATTTAAAAGTAAAATATAAAGTATTTAAAAATATATTTATATTTCTTATTATATTATAAAGAAAGAGAACTGGGCTATTATATGACTAAATTATATTAATAGAAAACATTATCGAATATATAAGAGATATTATCAATTAAAACTTATATAATATATTATAAATTTTTTATTAAAGAGAGTATTTAAATATATTACAGCACTTAAAACTGTCTTATTATATATGTCTCTTTATATAAATATATTTATATTAAATATTAATTCAATAAAATAATTAATTGTATAAATAACTTCTCTTTAAGTAAATAATATTAAATTATTCATTAAAATAAATATCTTGAATATAAGAAGTAAATTCTTCTTTATTAATTTATTTTATAATTCAAAGTCTATTTATAAGTCAAATAAAATCTATAAACTTTTAAATATTATAAAGATTAAATTCAAAAGTAAATTCAAAAGTCATTATTTTAAAATCTTTTTATTTTATCTTTTTTATTTTTAAAATAAAAGCTTTAATAAATAATAATATTAATAAAATGTTTTTAATCTATAAAGTTTTAAAAATAAAAATATATTAAATCTTTTTTATTCGAGTTTTAATTATATTAATAATAGTTCTTTTTAAAGCTTTAATCTTTATATAAAAGAATTTATTAAGAATAAAGATCTTTTTAATCTTTATAATAAATAAGACTTATAGATTCTTTTTATTCTTTTCTTCTTTAAGTTTAAAATTTCTAATAAATTAACTTATAAACAAAAGTAAAATTAAATTATTAATATTAAAAAAAAAGTTTTTATCTTTAAAAAGCTTTATTTCTTTTTCTTAATATTTTTAATAAGATATATTATTAAATATAACTTTTTTCCTCTTTTTAAACTTCTTTATTATTATTTTAATTATCTTATTTCTATTCTTAAACTTTTCAATCTCTTTTATTATATTTTATTTACTTTATAAAAAGAATTTAATTAAAGTTTAAGAGATTAAATTTAAGCCTTTTAATCGAACTTAAAGAAGAGAAATAAAATAATAATTAATTTTATTATTCAAGCGAAATTAAGATAAAGAGATTATATTTAATATATATTGTCTTTAAATATTAATATTGACTTTATTTTCTAAGAATTTAAGTTTATTAATATCTTTTATAATAAGTTTTAAAGAAAACTAAGTTTAATTATATTTTAATATATAATTGAATGAAATAAAGATTTTATTCTTAAAATATAAAGCTTTTTTAAACGTTTATTATTAATAGTTTTAATAATAAATATATTCTTTTTTATTAATTTTATTTAATACTTTTATAATTACTTTAATTAAAGAAACGTCTTTATTAATATATTTATTATTTAAAGAAATATTTAATTTATTTATATTTAATTTAAAGAATTATTTATAAATTATATTAAAGTTTTTAATTAAGACTTTAAAGTCTTTAAATTCTTTAATTATATTTTTTAACTTTGATTTTAAATAAGTTCTTTTAAAATAAAAGGAAATTAAATTAATAGTTTTATATTCTTAATTATCTTTAAATAATATAATAAAATTAAAAAAACATAAAGAATAATTATTTAATTAGTCTTAAATTATAAATATTTAAAGTAATTCAATAAATAATAATAAATAAATTATTTAAGTCTTTTAAAGTAATACTTTTTTAATAATATTACTTATAAATATTTATCTTTTTAATAAAGAGTTTTTATAATTTAAAGTTTTATAAAGGAATTAAAAGAGTCGCTTAATATAAACATAATTATAAATTATAAAAGTAATTAAATTTAAGACTTTTTAATAGAAATAATATTTAAAATTATTAGACTTTTTAATTCTCTTCTTTTAATTAATATCTTTAATAAATTTAAACTTTAAAAGTTTAAGACTTTTTTTTAAACTTTTTTAAACTTTTTTAATTTATATAAAATATATTATAATTAAAAGTTTAATAGTTTTTCTTTTTTAAATTAAAATGACTTATAATATTTTTAATAAAATATAAATATATATCTTCGAATTTAAAGAATAAAAAGACTTGTATTTAAATCGTTTAAAGATCACTATATAATATTTAAAATAAAGTATATTATCATTATTTTTAATTTAAAAAAAATTTAAAATAAATATTCTTTATATCTTTTAAAAGAGATTATTTTAAACTTAAAGTCTTTAAAGATAATTAATTAAACTTTGAATATTATATAATTATAACTTTATTTTAAGAAATAAATTCGAATATTAATTCTTTTATTAAACTTATCTTTTATAATTTCCTTAATATTATAGTCTTCTTTTATATTAAATAAATTAAATATAAAAGTTTTAAACTTTTATTTTAAAAGAATAAAATGAATTAAAGCTTTACTCCTCTTATATATTAAAGAATTAATTAAAGAATTGACTAAGACTTTAAAGACATTTCTCTTTTTAATTATACTTTTATTAAGTTTAAAAGATAAGTTTCTTTTAATATTAATAAAGTTATATTATATTATTAATATAATTTAATCTATTATAAACTTCTTTTTTAAAGTCTTAATCTGTTTTTAATATTTAAATATATTAATATATTTAATATTCTTAAATATTTACTTTTTAAAAGTATATTTATATTAATTTATAAAAGAGAAAAAGTATAATTAACTTTATTATTAATTATTTAAAAGTATTTCGATTTAAAAAATAAAATCTTATTATTAATCTTTATATATTTAAGAGTTTTAATTAATTTATTATTTCAATTCTTAATAATAAACTTTTTTAATTTATAAAGAATAAAGTTAACTCTTTTAATAATACTTTTTATAAACTTCATTAATTCTTCAAGTTCTTTAAAGTTAGTCTTAAAAGCTTAATTTAATTTCTCTTTTATAATATAATACTTCTTCTCTTATATTTCTTTAAAGAATTAATATATAACTTTATTAATAATTATATATATTTCATAAAGTCTTTTATTAATTAAAACTTAAGTCTTATATTATTTTCTTTTAAATAAAGATTTAATATAATTAAAAATCTCTTAAAATATATAAAGAGTTTAATTTCTTAATATAATTAAAGCTTAAAATCTTTAGTTTTTAATAATAATTATTAAGACTTAATAAATAGAAATAATGATTATTTATCTTTTTTAAATAAATTAAACTTTAATTTCTTAAACTTATTCTTCTTATCAATCTTTAATTTATTATTTAAAATATATTAAAATATTTATTATAATAACGTCTTTTTATTATTTATTTAAAGTATTCTTAATAATATTTTTAAAACTTCTTAAAATATTTAATAAAAGGAAAAAGTGTTTTAATTTTATTTATATTTTAATAAAGATATATATTACTTTTTATTTTAATAATATATTTTTAATAAGAATTTTAAATAAAGATAAATGATTTATAATATTTAAATAATAAGTCTTAAAGCTTTAAAAAAATATAAATTACAAAAGATAATATATAATTATAAAGTATTAATTAATTAAAAAGACATATTGTTTCAATATATATAGACTATATAACGTTTTAATAAAATCGTTAATTATTATTTAAACGAGTATAAAATACTATATATATTATATGTCTTTAAATACGACTTTATTATATTATTTAAATAATATAAACATTGATTAATAAATATAAATAAATTAATAATCACTTAATACTCTTCTTTAAGTGATATATAATAATGACTATTTATTTATATCTTATTATAACTTATTGAAAAGTTAAAAGTTAAAAATTAAAAATTATTATTATCTTTATATATTTATTTAAGTCTTAATATAGTTTTTATTAAAAAGTTATAAATATAAATATAAATTTTTATAAAACTCTTATCTTTATTATATTTTTATTCAATACTCTTTATTTTTTATAAAACTTTTATAATATTTTATAAATCATTATAAACTTATTATTTATTTTTATAAAATTTATTTCTATTTATTATAAGACCTTCTTTATTTATTATAAACTCTTCTCGACTTATTATACTTTTTATAAACGTCTTATACTTTATAATATAATAGATATAAAGAGTTAAATTAAAAAAGATTAAAAGAATTAATATTAAGAAGTTGACTTTATATTTAAAAAGAATATTAATGATTATATTGAGTTTAAGATCTTTAAATATAAATATATTAAATTTATAAACCTTTTTTTATAACTAAAGTATATAAATTATAAAAGACAAATAAATTATTATTATTTAATCCTTTTATAATACTTTATATAAAGAAGACTTAATAAAATAAATTAAAAAAGAAATCTAAGAATAAATCAAAGTTAATAAACTTTTTACTTTCTTTAAACTTAATAAGATCTTTGACTTTATAATTAATCTATTTAATAAGACTTAAATTATAAATTATTATACTTTTAAAATTTAAAATATAAAGTAAAATCCTTTTATTAATTAATAAACTCTATTTGTCAATCAATAAAATCCTCTTATTATTTAAGTTATAAGCGTTTAAACTACTTAAATAAAAATTTATAAAAAGGAGTTAATTAATTTAATTAAACTTTATATTAATGAGTTTAAATATAATAATAATAATAATAATAACTTCGACTTTAAATTAATTATCTTTATAAACTTTTATTAAAAGACTAATATCTTTAAATAAGAGTTTAATTAAGTTTATTCTATTATATTATATAATTTAATCTTAAAAATAACTCTTTTAATATTTCTTTTAATAAGTTATATAAAGTTATTTATAATTATTTTAAAGAGTTAAAATATAAATATAATATCTTTATTTAATAAAATATAATTAAGTTATAGATTATAATTGATAAGAATTTAAAGAAATCAATTATAAAGTATTTATAAATTCTTATTAAAGACTTTTAATACTTATAATATAATTTTAATAAAATATTTAAAATAAACGAATTCTTATATAATAAGTTTATTATAACTTATTAAAAATTAAAACCTTATAAATATACTTATTATAAGTTTATAAACACTTTAATTAATATTAAAATAATTTTAAACTTCTTTATTATTTACTTTTATTTAAACTTTTAATATTATTATTTATTTCTCTTTTTCATTAATTTATAAATTAAAGTTATACTTATTTTAAAATCTTAAATTTAAATTTAATAATAAATATAGATTTTAAAAAAAGACTTAATTTTGATAAAGTCTTTATAATCTCTTTATTTAAAGATCTTAATAATTTTAAAGATTATTAATAATCTTTCTTTTATTTTATAAATAAAACTTATTAATATTTATATTTATTCTTTTAATTCATTTTAATATTTTATTAAAGATTTATATATATTTTAATATAAATTAATAAATCTTAAAAAGTGACTCTTTATTATTATAATTATTATATAACTCTTTTACTTTTATATTATTTAAAAATAATATTATAATATTAAAATTAAAATATTTAAAATAATATTAATTATTTAAATAAATTATATAATTAAATTAATCACTCTTTATAATATATTAATTATTTATAAAAGTCTTAAAGACGTTTAAAACGTAATTATATTTAAAAAACAAGTCGATAAATAAAATTATTATATATTTTATAAATTCTTTTAAAAATTCATTTATTAAAAAAAAGAGATTTATATCTTTAAATATAACTTCACTTATCTTTATTATTATATTAATAAATTAATATTATTTTATCTCTTTTTAATTATTAGAAATTAAGAGTTTTAATAAACTTCTTTATATTTCTTTAATATTTCTCTTTTAAATTAATCTTTTAATCTTTATATAATTTTTTATTTATATCACTTAATGATATAATAGAGTCGTATTTAAAGGCACGTAATACGTATAGTATTCTATACTTATTTGAATAGTGATTAATGATTCTATTGAAGTGTTATAAAGTCTATATATGTTGAAACTAGTGCATCTTTTTAATTAATCAGTGCTTCGTAATTAAAAGTTAATATAACGATCGTAACGAGTGTAATAACAGTGATTATATACTAACAGTACTTAAAAACAGAATTATATCTATATAACTTCTATAAGTGCTTTAATAAAACCGTAAAATATAAAGGAAATATATAAGAAACTCTTTTTAAACAGTCTTTTAAATTGCGTTTTAAATAGTCCTTTAAATTAACCGTGAGTTTTATTCACGGTCTGTAAAACGTTTTAACGAACTGAAAATAAATTAAAAATACTTGATTCGTCTCGTTTTACTCACTCATTGACTTTTAAATCAAGCTTATTTATATTAATCAAAGTTTTAAGAGTTTGACACGGCTTTGTCTTAATTATAACGTTTATTAAATTATCGTTACTATTGATTTATTTAACTTCAATGATCTTACGTTATTTATATATTTGATATAAGTATATTAAGTCGACTATAAGCCTGTTCTCTTATATTATACTTAGTTTAATTAAGTAGTTATAAAGAGACTTTAAATTAATATATAAAATAAAATATAATTACTTTAATTATAAGATCCTTTAAATTGTCGATTTAATTACGGCTTTTATATCGAAGCCATGAATTAATACGTATAGCTTTAAAGTTAATACGCTATAGATTATTCGTTTATACTTGATTAAAGACTAATAAAGTATATTTACTGACTGATTTCAATTTATAAATATGATCACGAAATTGATTTATAATAATAAGTCTTTATTATTAATAAAGAAAGCGTTTGTAAATACTAGTAAATTAAAGGAATTCATATTTAATAATATAAAAGTAAGTCTTTTCGTCGTATTATCGATTTGTTATTAAATGCGTTTATTAAATTGTTTGACGTCTGTCTTTTATAAGTCTGTCACTTAAATAATAAAATATAAATCATATAAAGATTTAAATTAATAAACTATAATAATATAAGCTCCTTTTATATATTATGCCACGTATTAATCCTTCGTATTTATAGTTTTATAAGTCTTTTTACGAGAATTAATAAGATTTATAGACTTTATTATAATAAGTTTAAAGTTTTGAACTTAACGTTCTTAAGTCAATTTAATTAAATTGTCTTCTTATATAATTAAACCTTTATTAAACTTAATCAGAGTCTGTTTAGTCAATTACTTTTATAACTTCACTATGAATTTAACTTTTTATAGCTCGGTCTCTTTAACGTTTATAAAAATCTAATTTATTAAAAAAAAGAATATCGTCTATTTAAAGTCTAATAATATCGAAGTTATTTAACGGAATATAAAAGAGACATAAATTATAAATCGACTACTTTATTTTAAGTTTATAAATATAATATTAATAATACGTCTTAAATCAATAGTTTCTAACTTTTAATACTTTATAAAAAGGTTTTATAACTTAAAAAATTATTCTTGATTATAAATTAAACTTAAGAGGCGGTCGTATAAAGATGTCTTTATTTAAGAAGATGTCGGACTATATATAAACTTATAAGATATTTCATAAATATAAAGTTATAAACTTAATTTATTATAATTTAAATATAAGTATAAGTATAATTTATTAACTGACTCATTAAATTATAAACGATTATATAAAGACTAAGTCCTTCTTTTAATCATTATAAGCTTATATAATAAGCTTTGATTTCTTAAAGGCTTTATTAATATTAAAATGTTTAATCTCGTCGATAAATTATAAATTGAATATATAAACGTCTTATAAAACGTCTTTATTTATTACGACTATAAAAACGCTCTTTTTGAGTAGTTTATTAATCTCTTTACGTCATAAGTCTATAAAAAAGGGTTTTTATATTAGAATTAATATATTTATAAATAAAAGTTATTTTATAAATATATTTATAAAAGTTAAATGATTTTAAGTCATAAGGTTCTCAGTTAAAAAGTCGGTTAAAAAGTCGGTTATAAAATTGATTATAAAGTGTTTTCGAAGTCGTTCTTGACTATACTTTAATTTAATGAGTTTAATAAATTCTTAAGAAACTTTAAAAGTAAGTGAAAGTGTTTTTAATTCGTTTAAATCGACGTTATAAACGGTTTCAGAGATTTTAAACCGAAAATAAGATTTTATAAATATACTTTTAAAGTTAGTCGATTTATTAAAAAGTTATACGAGGCACGTTTCGTCTTTAATAGTCAATAAACGATAGAGTTTAATTTAATTACTATTTTTACGTTATATAAAAACTTTAGAATTAAACGGAAAGTCATGAATTAAAGTTATATCAAGTTTATTACAATAATATAAGACGTTATTAACAGTTTGTTTAATTCGTAACTTGATTATTTTAATCATTACCTTTTATATTATAATAGTTCGATTTATAATAAACGGAGTAAAAAAGTTTAAATTATTCATTTATAAATAAACTTTATAAATTAAAAGAGTAAGTATTAATTTATTAAAGTCAATAATATCATTAACGGCTTTTATAATTATTTATAAAGCTAATTCTTTATAAATGTCTTTATACTCGTCCGTAATGATCTAATAAGCTTTTTATAAAATTAAATGAACTCGTTCGACGAGTTTAATAAATTAATACACTTCGATTAAAACAGTCTTTATTGAAATAATTATAATTATAATATATTACTAGAATTCTTTATTAATAAAGTTCTTATTAACGTCGTAAATAATATATTCAAAGGGTCCGATATACGTATCGATTTAATAAATTCGTAAAATGTCTTAAATATATTTTACGGATATGTTTTATAGTCAATAAACGGCTTAATAACGGGTTACTTCGTCGATTATATATAAAACCGGATTACTATTGATATATATAATGTTTATATATATTAAGTGATTAAAATTAAGATCTTTATAAAAGATAAACTTAAATCGATTAAAAGAACGTCTGTATTTTTAATAAAAGGAATAATATTTAATTAAATAATTAATTACTTATTTATTAATGTCGTTATATTTAAAACGTTTAAAGACTTTATATAACTTTTCAATTAACGGATAGCCGAAGTAATAATATAAGCGGTAGATTTTAATATTAATAAAGTAATACGGATTATAATTAAAAGACTTTTAAATATAAGTTTATAAAGCCTTTCTTTATATAAAGAATAAATGTTTAAAACGTCGTATAATTAATAAAAAAGTAAATATAAAGTTAATTAAAGTATTTATAATATTATTATAATAAACTTATAGTCTGTTTATATTTATAAAGCAAAGTAGAAAAAAGTGTCTGCTTTTATTATATAAAAGTCAATCAAATTAATTAAAGTCTTAATTATAATTGATTTAATTGATATAATTAAGCCGATACCGAATTAAACGTTTATAGTTTTAATTTATATAATATCAATGTTTATATTATTATTTATAATAGTCTTATATATAAAGTATTGTCTATAACTTATAATAAACTTCTTAAAGACACTTATATCGATTATAATATTATAGAATTCTATTTAAAAAAAAAAAAAGTTGTCAATTGATTTTCGTTTTAATAACCGAGTTAATAATGTCAACCGTATGTCAGTCACTTATCAGTCAATATTATTAACTTTTTATACTTTTTTATTAGTGTTAATAAACTACTTTATATTTAATTTATTATAAGATTCTTAATAAGAGTATTTTTATATTATAAATAAAGCTTTAAAGCTCTTAACTTATTATAAAGCTAATATTAATATAGTAAAGTTAAGTCGTATTAATCAGAAGATGTTTTTAACAGACTATTTAAAAAGTTTTAATAAATTAAATAAATGTTTTTCAATAATAAGAATTATAAATTAAAAGTGATCGTTTATATTTTAAAATAAAACTCTATTAAATTTATAAGCAATACTGTTAATTAAAGCTCATAAAGCGTATTATAAATAATATAATTATAAATCGTATTTTATAATTAAAGTCTTTAAGTTATTAACTTTAATCGATCACTTTTATAAAAACTTCTCGTTAAAAAAAGTATTTAAAAAAAGTCGAAGCGCTTAAAACTGCCTTATTATATATATTCCTTTATATAAACGTGCTCGTCTTAAGTATTACTTCAATGAAATAATTAATTATATAAACAGCTTCTTTTTAAACAAATAATTCTAAACCGTTTATTAAAATAAATATTATAAATATAAGAAGTAAATTCCTTTTTTATTAATTTATCTTATAATTTAAAGCTTATATACGAGTCAAATAGAATCTATAAGCTCTTAAATATAGTTTAAACTTCAATATTATAAAGATTAAACTCAGAAATAAGTTTAAAAGTCGTTGCGTCAATGTCTTTTTAATTTGACCTCTTTATTTTTAAAGTAAAGAGCTCGACAAATAATAATATTAATAAAGTGCTTTGAACTTATAAAGTTCTTAAAACAAAGGCATATCGAATTTCCTTTTCCCGAGTTTTAATTATATTAATAATAGTTCTTTTTAAAGCTTTAATCTTTATATAAAAGAACTTATTAAGAATAAAGACTCTTTTAGTCTTTATAATAAATATTATAAATTTAATAACTTCGATAAGTGAGACTTACGAGTCCTCTTTATTCTCTTTTTCTTTAAGCTCAGAATTTCTAATAGATTAATTTATAAAAAAGAGTAAAACTAAGTCGTTAATATTAAAAAGAGAGTCTTCGTCTTTAAAAAGCTCTGTTCTCTTTTCTTAACGTCTTTAATACGATATATCATTAAATATAACTTCTTTTCTCTTTTTAAACTTCTTTATTATTGCTTTAATTTATAAAATAACTCTTTTTTTTTAATTAAAATATATAGTCCTTATTATTTTATTTCTTTCTTTAAACTTCTTAATCTCTTTTATTATATCTTATTCATTTTATAAAGAGAAATTAGTCAAGGTTTAAAAAATCAGTCTTAAATCCTTTAATCGAACTTAAAGAAGAAAAGAGGCAAAGTAATAATCAATTCTATTATTAAAGTAAAATTAAAACGGAGAAGTTATATTTAATATATATTGCTTTTAAACATTAATATTAACTTCGTTTTCTAAGAATTTAAACTTATTTAAGTCTTTTATAATAAGTTTAAAAAAAACCAAGTTTAATTATACTTTAAAATATAATCGAATAAAATAAAGATCTTATTCTTAAAATATAAAACTTTTTTAAACGCTCGTTATTACTAGTCTTAATAATAAACACGGTCTCTTTTATCGTTCTCGTTTATTACTTTATTAATTATATTAATTAAAGAATAGCTTTCATTATTATATATAATATTTAAAGAGATATTTAACCGGCTTATATTTAATTCGAGAAGTTAATTACGGACTATATTAAAACCTTTAATTAAGACTTTTAAACTGTTAGATTACTTAATTATACTCTCTTTTTTCGACTTTAAATAAGTCTTTTTAAAGTAAAAAAGAATTTAAATCAATAATTTTATATACTCGATTATTTTTAAATAATTGACTGTCTTTTTAATAATAAAAGTCAGTCATTTACTCTCTTTTCTTTAAGCAGTATAATAGAGTTAAAAAGATATAAAAAGTAATAGTTTAATTAATTTTAAGTCGTAAATATATAAAATAATTCAATGAATATTGACGAATAAACTATTATTTAATAATATTTTATATAATTCGAATTAGTCCGCTCAAGTTTTTTAAAGTAATACTTTTTTAATAATATTATTTATAGATATTTATCTTTTTAATAAAAAGCTTTTATAATTTAAAGTCTTTATAAAAGAATTAAAAAAGACGTTTAATATAAGTATAACTATAGATTATAAAGATATTCAAATCTAAGACTTTTTAATAAAGATAATACTTAAGATTCTTAAACTTTTTAAATTTTTTTTTTAAGTGACGTTTTTAATAAACTTGAACTTTAAGAGTTTAAAGCTTCTCTTTTAAATTTTCTAAACTTTCTTAATTTATTTAAAGTATATTATAGTCAAAGGACTATAAGCCGTAATTAAAAGCTTAATAACTTCTCTTTTTTAATTCGAAGTGACTTATAATATTTTTAATAAAACATCGATATATATTCTCACGTTTAAAAAATAAAAAGACTTAAGCTTAAACTATTTAAAGATCGTTTTATAATATTTAAGACAAAGTATATTATTATGAGCTTCAACTTATCGAAGAGATTAAAGTAAGGATTCTTTATACTTCTTAAAAAAAGTCATTTCGAACTCAAAGTTTTTAAGACAGTCAATTAAACTTTAAATATTATATAATTATAACTTTATTTTAAGAAATAGATTCGAATATTAATTCTCTTATTAAACTCGCCTCTTATGATTTCTTTAATATTATAGTCTCTCTTTATATTAAATAAATTAAATATTAAAATTTCGAGTTTTTGTCTTAAAGAAATAAAATAAGTTAAAGCCTTGTTTTCTTTATATATTAAAGAGCTGTTTAAAGAGCCGTTTAAAAAGCCGACTAAAGATTTAATACTTCTTTTAACTTCGACTATACTTTTATTAATTTCAAAAGTTTCGTTTCTTTTAATATTAATAAAGTCGTATTATATTATTGATAAGATTTGATTTATTATAAACTTCTTTCTTTAAGCCTCGATTTATTTTTAATATTTAAGTGCGTCAATACGTTTAATACTTTTAAGTACTTACTTTTTAAAAGTCTATGATTTAAGAAAGCTTATATCATCTTTTTAAAAGCGCTTTCTTTATTTAATTAAAGTTATAAAGTCATTTTAAATCTTATTATCTTCATTGTCAATCTCATATACTTTCTTTATTAATAGATTAAGTTTAAAGTCTTCTTTTATAACTTTTAAAGGCTTTTTATTTTTAAACTTTAAAAACACTATGTTTTAAATATTTAAAATAAGTAATCCCGAAGCGTGATATTTAAGACCAGCTTTTAAAAGTATATTTATGTCAATTTATAAAAGAGTAAAAGTATAACCGACTTTATTATTAATTACTTAAAAGTATTTCGGTTTAAAAGATAAGACGTTATTATACGAATATTTGACAAGTTTTATTAATCCTCGATAAATCTCATTATTAATCTTATATATTACGGTTTAAAAGTCTTCTCTTAAAATAATAAGAGAAGAAAACTTTAATTAAGTTATATAACTTATATTTAAAAACTCAATCTTTATATACTTAAAAGCTTCAATTAATTTATTATTCAAATACTTATTAATAAACTTTTTTAATTTATAAAAGATAGAATTAACTCTTTTAATAACAATTCTTATAAACTTCACCGACTTTTAAAGCTCTTTAAAATTAGTCTCAAAAACTTGATTTGACTTCCCTTTTATAATATAATATTTCTTCTCTTATACTTCTTTAATAAATTGATATATAACTTTATTAATAATTATATAAATTTCATAAAGTCTTTCATCGATCGAAATTTAAACGTCGTATCGCTTTTCTTTAAATAAAGACTTAATATAATCAGAAATCTCTTAAAGTATATAAAGAGTTCAGTCTTTTAATATAATTAAAGCTTAAAATCTTTAGTCTTTAATAATAATTATTAAGGCTTAATATATAAAGATAGTGATTATTTATCTCTCTTAAATAAATTAAATAAATTAAACTTCAGTTTCTTAAGCTTATTCTTTAAAACGCGTCGAAGTATTTATTATAATACCGTCTTCTTATTAATCTTCGACTTATTCTTTAAGACGTGTCGGAGTATTTATTATAATAACGTCTTTTTATTACTTATTCGAAGTATTCTCAATAATATTCTTAAAGCTGTTTAAAAAATCTAATAAGAAGAAAAAGAGCTTTGATTTTATTTATAATTTAATAAAGACATATATTACTCTTCGTCTCGGCGACATATTTTTAATAAGAGTTTTAAGTAAAAGTAAATGATTTATAAAGTTTAAATAGTGAAATAAAGCTTTTAAATTTGAGTAATAAACTTTAAAGCTTTATAATATATAAGTCGTGAAATCTTAAAAATAATAAAGAGTATATATAAGTTTATTAATTAAAATAAAGACGCGATCGTTATATAAAGCTTAAATTAAGCCTCGTTTTTAAGCTTTATATAAGTGAATAAAACGCGTTAATTAGTCAGATTTTTAAATATTATTAAACGATAATATTTAAAAATTCCGTTTATCGTTTAATATAAAATAAAGACTGTGATTAAGATTTATTCTATATATTTTATCTATTAATAATATTATAATCTTTAATAATATCAAGACTATTATAAATATTAAAGCGGGCATTTATACCGTTTATATTATTGGCTTTAAATTTATAAAAGAGTAATATTAAGAATAATACTTCAATAATATCTCTTTAAAGTTTAATTTAAAAGCCGATAATATCAATTAAACGATTAATATAATTAAACTCGGCGTTATTAACAAAAGGAAAACAATATTAATAAGTATTAATATGACGCATTTATTATTAAAATCAAAGGAAAGTACTCTTAATATTACCGATATCGTCGCGAGTATTAATAAACACTTTAAATAATAATCTATAGATTTTAATATTTAAAAAGACAGAAAGAAGATAATATTTACTCTTAAAGACAAGTTCTTAAATCGCCTTATATTATAATAAAAATATAACCTTTAATTGTCAGATAATATTATTATTTATTATAATAAAATATTCGAAGGACAATATTAACTTTTATTAAATCAAGAATTACTATTGATTTAAAATACTTATAAGTAAAAATACTCTTCCGATTATATTAAGGCCGGCTTTCTTAAGATCTTTATCATTGTTTATAATAAGCGTTATTATACTCGATTTTATCTCTCAATTAAAATAAACGCTGATCGCTCTTTTAATTACGGGCTTAAGACTATTATTGATTATAAAGTGATAAAAGTTCGAAATTAAGACTTCTTTTTATAATCTCATATTTATTTATAAAACAATATATATATTAAGCATTATTATATAATTCTTAATAAAGTGTTCTAATTCTGACTTATTAAGCCTTTATATATTAATTTAATTAATACTTTAAAAGAGTTTACTTATAATATATATTATTTTTTCGGCTGTATTATTAAGACTATAAGTTTGTATCCTTTTATATATTACGTAAATCTTTTCTATACTTGTCTTAAATATTATTTATTTGATCAATTCGGTTCTACGACTCTTTTATTACTCTTAAAGTAATAAAAGTAAATAATGTTTTAAAAATAAATAAAGTGTTTAATCGAGTCGCTTTTTATAAAAAGTAAAAGAGGTTTTGAATGATTTATTTAAGACGAGTTTAATAAGTGGTTTATAATAAAGTGTTTAACCGAGTCGCTTTTTATAAAATATAAAAGAGGTTTTAAATGATTTATTTTAAGTGAGTTTAATAAATAGATTATAATAATAGTTTTAATAAGAGTTATAAATACAGTTTTATTAAATTATATTATATTTTAATTCTACTTTATTATTTTATAACTGATTAATTTATTATATCGATTTTATATTTGCCTTCGTCTTCTTTTTAATAAGTTCATATTATTACTTAATCTTTTTAACTTTTTAAAGGCCTCTTTCTTTTTAATCCTCTTCGTATAATACTTAATATTAGTTTTAGTCAATATAATTATTAATATAAAATATATTAATCGATCGAGACTTTAAGTCTAATAATAAAAGTATAATATAAACATTACGTAATATTATTAAAAGTGTATAAAACCGTCGACTTTTAAGCGATCGATAATTTTCAATTATAAGTATTTATAGTCGGGTCATTTTAATTATATTATATACGGAATAAAGTATATTTTAATTCTTTAATAAATAAATATCGACTAAAGCTATATAATAATTTAAAGCAATATATCGTCGAGAGTTGTCCAGATAATTAATATCGATTACTTTAATTAAAGCTCGAATTTATTCTATTTATTGACTGTTTAAAGCGGACTTTAATAACATTTTCTTTCTTTATAAATTTAATATAAATACTTTGATATTCTCACTTAAAGAATACTTTTAAATCTAATAAAAATCATTTTATAATACTCTTTTTCTTTAATTAAAGTAATATTTTAAATACTTTGACTTTTATACTTTATTATCAGTTTTGTCTTTATTTATACACCTTTAATATTTCAAAGATTTATAGAGTTATAATAAATAATTATAAACTTAAATAAAGTCAGCCTTATATATATCACATTGATTATTAATAATTAAGTCTCTTATAATCTCATTACGGCTCTTTTTAACGAATAAAATAAAAGCGGCAGTAAAATTATATAAACTTAT
>Ga0302221_10000927_pt1 | contig 19519 bp, 21 predicted proteins | sample II_Palsa_E2_1_FD_193517 | JGI IMG/M metagenome (GOLD analysis project Ga0302221, IMG submission 193517) | Peat permafrost microbial communities from Stordalen Mire near Abisko, Sweden - II_Palsa_E2_1 | ecosystem: Environmental > Terrestrial > Soil > Palsa > Peat permafrost | place: Sweden... | reverse complement strand
TGCTGTGAAAAAAAAAATGATAATATGTTTGATGAACATTTTTATAATTTACGTGAACAATACGTAAATATAATTAATGAAATAACGACGTTCATTGAAAAGAGAGCTAGTATTGAAAAGTTAAATGGAGGATCGAGTAATAATATAAATAGTTTCTTATATGCGAAAGAATGTATTGTCGACGAGGGTAATATTGCACAGTACATGTATGCTTATGGTGGTGGTTGGTATGAAATTAAGAGTAATAAATTTCGTAGTTTACGAAAAACATTTAATGGTATTACAGATTCAATAAAGAAATATATTAAATATCCTGAATCTAACAATAGTGATAGTGATAGTGATAGTGATAATGGTGATGAAAGTGATAGTAATGAAAACGAAGATTATTAATTTATTTACATATAATATTTTGTTTATTTAGTTTTTTTACACTAATGTAAGTAGGTAATTGATTCAATATTACCTTATTTATTAATATTATTTTTATATGCTCAAAGTACATAATGAATTTGAAAATATATAAACAAAAATATCTAAAATACAAACAAAAATATTTGGAACTAAAAGAATTATTGGGGTAGTAAAGATGGAGATAAATTAGACAAGTTTGAGCGCCAAAAATTTTTTAAGATATTAGTACGTTAATAGAAGTAGACAATTGATTTATTATGTATAATCACCATTATAAACGTAATTTTTCATAATAGCACCTTTTACATTCTTGTCCACTTAAGTGTTTATTTGGAGTTTGATAAAATTCTCCATGTACTTTACATATTATAATAATTTTATAGTGTGCACCAATATATTCAACTTTAGAATAATTATATGTATTATTATGTTTTTTAATTGCTTTATCAATAAATTCGTTAGTATTACTTTTATGTGAACCACCACAGTGAGGACATTCATACCTTTTATGTAAATGGTTACTCGGAGTTTGATAAAATACGCCATGTTCGCGTATTGGACATACTATTGCAACTTTTGCATACGTATCAACATATTCAGTTCTAGAATAATCATATTTATCTTTGTGTATATTTGTTGCTTTTTCAATAAATGTTTGAGTGTTACAGCTAGTTTTTCCCATTTTTTTATTACTGTTACATTCCTTACATCCCTCTTTACCCTTTAAATGACTATGGGGCATTTGAGAAAATTTTCCGTGCTGTTGACAAATAATTATAACTTTTGTCTTTGAATTAACATAATTAGTTTCAGAATAATTATACTTATGTTCATGTTTTTTAATTGCTTTATCAATAAATTCGTTAGTATTGCTTTTTTTAATTGCTTTATCAATAAATTCGTTAGTATAACTTTTTTTAATATTTCGTGCAGAAGCTATATGGCCAGAGAGTGGAACATGAAATCTTTTTTTTAAATAATCGATATTAAAATTATAATCATCATGTATATTTTGAATTGCCAAACTATGCTCTATATTACTATGGCTTTTTAACATTTCAGTGAAGTGAGACATATTCATATTTTCCATATATTAGAATTAAGTTTTAATTATATATTTGTTTAAACAATCAATATTATTTTTATTTCAATTTTTATTATTAGTTAGTTAAATAGCTCAAATAAATCATAAAATATACTGGATAATTTAAGCTGACTCCTACGAGGTACATGTAAATGAGGGTAAATAAAAAATACTGTTAAAAATTTAAAGCATGATTACAAAATAAATATGTCGTTTTTATATGTGATTACATTTCAAATTAGTGTACATTTTCAAAATTACTTAATTTTTATTTTCCTACTTTTCTTTTTGCACTACCTCTTGATACTTTTTTTATTGTTTTTTTTGTTGATTTCTTTGATTTTCTTTTTGTACTACCTTTTGATACTTTCTTTGTTTTAGAATTAGTGCGTCTTTTTCTTTTGCCGCCCATTTGTGAATTTTTTGGTTTTTCAAATTCCTTTATAACTGTATCGAATGATAATGTTCCATAAAATTTATTACCAAGTTTACCTGGGTTATCATATGATTTACCTTTAACAATTATTTTGTTATTAGACAAAAATCCAGCAAGTTCTACTTTATAATCATCACCATTCGTGTAATGATCACCGATTTCCCCCAATTTCCATCCGTGCGTAACTGCTGCATTATCGGTAAGGAACAAATTTACAGTATAATTCCTGTCGCCGTCTGGATATGTTTTTCCATCATGTTGTATTTCAACTGTATATTTATATTGCTTACCCTTGATGGAAATAGTACTTGATATTAATTATATTATCTTATTTAAAAAAAATAATACTAATATTAATAAAAAGTATACATGCTAATGTTAGTGTCTTAATTATTAATACCCACTATAACATCATATATAAAGCTCGTTTGCACATCAGCCACAGCATATTTTATGATGAAACAGCGACAGATCATTCAAAGATTCCATTTAGGTTATTCTTAAATGTGCCAAAGATGTCGAATTCTTTATATTCATTTAATTTTGCGATGGGCTCAATCGTTATATTTTTAATATTTAAGTTTTTCTAAAAATGCGTCCTTTTTTTGAAGATTTGATTTGTTTTTACACAAGCATAAATAAGCAATTGATTCATTATTACCTTATTTATAAATATTATTTATTATATGCTCGTAGTACATAATGAGCGTGGAAATATATAAACAAAAATATTTAAAATATAAACAAAAATATTTAGAACTAAAAGGATTATTTGGAGGAGGCAACAGTGGGGTAAATTTGGATAGTACGACAATAAATCCAACATATAACTTACCAAATTTAGATTATTCAAGTGTTACTATGGAACAAACGGAAGATAGAATGAATGAATATTTAAATGAAAATTATGATATATTACCCGATAATTTTGGACATCACAATAATGGAATATATGTGCATAGAACGAAAAAACTTTTAATTAAACACATGAATTTTTTTGATTACAAAACGATAAGAACCAAAGATGCGCTAAATATGTTCGCCAAGTTATATCGATTATATATTGTAAATAAAGAATATTATCATGAAGAGGAACGAATGGATGGGGTTATTTGCGATATAATAATTAAGGATTTTCCAAAAAGTGTAAAAATAAAATATGGTGACATATATGAGTCGATGATAAAGAAATTTGTGCTAAATATGGAAGATTTTGATAAGCCTCCCAATAAATTTTATATTTCATCGTGGGGTTCATATAAAAAACATACTAAAGATTATAAAAATACAATAATCAATAATCTTTATGTCGATTTTAGTGAAATTGATTGGGATGTAACAAAATTAATAATAAACGAAATGTTTAGTGCAATAAAAACACTATTAGTAAATATTAAAGTACCTATAGATATACTATTTGAAAATTTTGAAAAGACTGGTCATGAATATACAGATTTGAGTTATGATAATATAGGGTATAACAGTGCCGGTTTATCACATAATGAAAATAAAATCAAACATTTAAATGAAGTTGATCATTTTGTACAAAATATGAGGTTAAAATTTATAGATCCGGAAGGCGTACGGATTCCAAAAGATATAAAAGATATAGAAGATATGAAGAATCAAAGAATGACTTATTTAAAAAAAATAAATAATAGCGACGATGAATATTATAACTTTCTTTTTTCTGAGGGAGAAATAGACAAAAATTCTTATGTATATTTTAAAGAATTTTGTATAACATATATTAATGATGTGACGCTTGGTAATGAAAATGTAGAATATGTCACAGACAAAATTAATAAATTATATGATATTATATTTAATGCTTTAAATGAGAGTGGTTTATGAATTATTTGAGGTTAATTACGGCGCTAACGAGTGGTATAGCAGAAGCGAATAAAATGATAAATGAGACAACATATTCTTTTGATGATGCGTTAAACTATCCAAAAAAAATTAGAACATTATTAAAAGTCAACACAGATGAAAAACAAGAGGCATTAAAATTTATTGAAGAAATTGATTTTTCGAGCCTTAAATCTCAACAATTAAAAGAAAAAATATTAAAATATATTAATTCTGTTGGTTATAATGACATAAATACGAATGATGTGGTTGATACTATTGGTACTAGTGGCACTATTGAAAACGACAATATTGATAATATTGTTAGCGTAAATAATTCTGATAGTATTGACAATTATGATGAATAATTAATTATAATTAATTTATAATATTATTGTCAATCAAAAAGATATATTTATCTTGCTGAAAATTATAAAAATGATCCACCAGTATGGCAAATAATATTTATATAAAAATATTTAAAATATTAATGTATTAAATTTTATATTTAAAAATTTTATGGTGCGTATAATATATTACATTATACATGGATTTATATAATTATGCGATACCAGAAGATTTTGATTTAAGTTGGACTAATAAAATAAATGATAATTTAAATTTACCCCCAGTTTTATTACTTAATACCAGTAATTATAATGACAATATAAAATTAAATGACGCAAATATTTATAAAGATAATTTATCAAATGATTTTATGGAATTATATACGATTAATATTGATAAAAATTTTTTAATGTATCGTGGACTATATAAAACTTCATGTGGCGATATATATCCATCAGGAAGTAAGGAAGATAGATTTAAAGAAGATCCCATATGGTTTGGTTCTTTCGAAGTTGCAATCATTTATGGTTTAAAAAAAATAGAGGATTCATTAATAAAAAGAATTTTTCCATCATATTCAAAAAAAACCAAAGATTATGATCTAGATAAGATTGTCGATTTATATCAAGCAGTATTATATTCAAATTTATCTAGTAATATTGCGTGTAGTATTAAAAAAAAGTCAAAATTGATTGATATTAACAATATTGATAATTTAAAAACCTTAATGGAACTGTTTAGAAAAAATTATAGTAGTATATCTGAGGAGCATTTATCTGTATCGAACAATACCAAAAAATATATTAGTAATATATTAAATGTTGTTAAAAAACATAATAATGTATTTAATCCAATGGCAGGTAATGTATCTGACGATGAATATATTAAATTAATATTAGAATGGAATTTTAGGAAATGTTTTGGATTTGGTCCATATTATTCATTTGATGCATATAAATATAAATATACATATGAGAATCCTTCTGGTAATCCAACTACTGCCATACTTAAAAAATATTATTTAAATAATGGAGAAAATATTAAGGATGAATTATATGACTCAAGTATTAATTATGATGGAAATGAAGTAAATTCAATCGATGTACAAAATATTAAGAATAAGAAAAATATAGCAATGAAAAAAATTAATGATGTTTTAAATGACGTCAAAGAACATATTGTGAATTATAATAAAGAAGTAGATAACTATATTATTGATCGTACAGAAAATCTTAAAAAATTTAAAACGTATGAACTAAATAAAGCTAAAAATATTATTAATAAAATTAAAGAAATGAATCCTGAAAATAACATAAATCATAGTATAGGATATATTCATATATTAAAAAATGGTACTGAAGATATATCGGGCTATATTGGATTTGAAAAATTAGAAAATAATAAATATTTGGTGCATCATTTACCGATGTATACTGTTCAAAAATACAATAATCCATCAACTGAAAATGCTACCGCTACAGTAACAAAGGAAGAATTAGTGAATTGTGCTTTTTGTAATGTAGCAAGAACAAAAGATTGGGTTTCGGATTTAAAAAATAAGGAATTATCTCGTATATATGGCCTTGCAAATAATTCGACGTATTATGAATACGATGTAATAAAAAATAAACCTGAACCTATAGGCATTACATTTCAACAGGCATTTGAGAAGGATTATGTAACAAAATATGAAGAGAAATGTTTAGCAATACCTTTTAATCACATGGGGACAAGAAATCATCATCCCGATTGTGGTATTGGTTCTAAAAATTACCCCCCAAATGGAAATTATACACCTAAAGAAAAAAATTATAGTTGTGGTGCTGCTGTATATTATAATTCGAATGATTCTGAGATTATTACAAATTTATTTGGTACTTATAAATCGGCAAAAATTTATGCTTATCAAAAAACTGGAAAAAAGCATAGAATTGCTGATATTAATTATGAAAACCACACTGAAAATCAAAATAATCTTACAAGTAATGGTAGGTTTTATAAATTTTTAAATCCTACGCAAGATTCAATGAAAAAGACAGATCCAAAAATGTACTTAGTTTTTCATGCCCTGGGCAATAGTATACCACATTTACACATGCACATCTTTTTAGATTCAAATGGTGAAAATTTATATTATTTAGCAGAAGCTGATAAAATAACAACAAATAATGCAAATACTTTTATAGGTGGTAGTAAAGAAAAGAAAAATTTAAAATTACTTTATAAAAATACCAAAGAGAAATATTTAAAATTAAAACGTCATTTACAGAAAGGTGGTGATGCGCAATATATAAATGAAATTTTTGGATCTCGTACATACGGCTATACAGAAGAAGATTATAAATTCTTAATGAATAGACGGTCTCATACTGACATAGGTCCACAATATCAACCAGGGGAAAGAATGGCTAACGAAAATTCAGATTTAAAGTATATTCCTTGGGTTAGACCTTATAGTTATGTAGATATTTATGGAAAATTATCTAGTCATAAGGAATATGAGGCAGTTTCGTTTGAATATCTTTTTAAAAAAGTGTTAGGTTACTCTGAAAATGATAAAAGAATGCAACATCATTATATATTCCCTGAACCGGATTATGAAACTTTTAAACCGCAACAAAATTTGTCTTTATTTCCAATGTTTCCACAAAAGGATCTATATGGTGAATATTTTAAACAAAATATGGAAGAAAATTTTAAAATCATATATCAAGATAATATAAATCCGTTATTTAAAAATAATACTGAAAATGTATATAGAGATTTTAAGACGGATTTTAATGGGATACAAAAGGGATTTTATGAAAATTCTCAAATGTTATATGTTGATAATAAAACGGATATATTAAGTACTAAGTATGGTAATAATGCTGATGGTACACATATATTAAGATATAGCGATGTCAATGAAGATAAATTAATGATGTTATTTTTGCAAATCGCTTGTGAAAAATATCCAGAAATTGCAGGCTATTATTCACATTCTGCGCCAATTTCAAGTAGTTCGCCTAAATTATCCCATCCAGAAATAGGAATATTTAACAGTAAAAAATATCCTGTATATTTTATTAAAAATGCTCCTCATAGTTATTGTAATATAGACGGAGACCCAAAAGAAATTTTACATGAAGTTATGAAGGAAATTACTTTAGCTCTACATTTATATGTAAGATATATGTCAAATTCCCAATTGGATTTATTACATAAAGATACTGAAGATAATGAAGAAAAAACTTTAATTAAAAACAATCCGATAGATTTATTTATGACAAGTGGAACAGATGTAGCTAGCTTTACTTTAATGAGTAATAGACTTATAGGTGGTAAATTAGATATTTTACCTGAAAGGACTAATAGGAGAAATAAATTGGACAATAATTTAGATGCATATATGGGATTAAATGACCGATTAAGGCGACAAAAAGTCGACCAATCGCTATACAGTGCAGAATCCATGAACAGAAAAAATAATATAAACACAATAAATATTCAACAAGAAAAATTACAATTAATTAATTCAAATAAACCCAAATCAACATACAAACCTACAAATAACGATTTAGTAAATTTAGTGAATCAAAATAAATTTAAAGAAATTATTAATGAATATAATACTTACACAAAAATGTATCAAATTGATCCAAATGATGAAAAAATGCATAACTATATTAAAAATATAATTTTAAGTATTTATTATGAATTTATTCCGACAGCTGGTCAAATAGCTGCATTAAAATAATACAATAACTGATCAATATTTAATATTGATCTTTATTATATTTCTTCTTTTTTTTTTGGTTGAAACAAATTTATTTTTGTATATATTTAATTTTGTATATATTTTGAGCAATAATATTAAGCTTAACTACTTATATGCTACACAAATCATTTATTTTATTACTATTAATATGTAAATAAAAATGGTTAATAATGATGATAAGAATTATAAAAGAAATGTAAAGTAAATGCTAAAAAATTTGGCAAAGCTAGCGCCAATTTGTATGTTTAAATAATTATTATGTAATTTAATTAATTTTACTACTAAGCATTAAAATTAGCCTTAAATAAATAAAAGATAAAAATGTTATATTAATTTTATTCTTTCTGCTCGTTAATCGATCTGCCATTTTTAGTCTATTAATACTATGTTCAACTGTATATCGTAATTTATGTTCAAATTTAGTATTTTTGTTAACTTTTTTTTATATTTCCTATGTGGCGTTATTATCCTGACATGTTTATTATTTATGTTGTACTTATTTTTACTAATATAACCATTATCTCCAATTAAGTTTATATTTTTAATATTATTTAATTTTAATTTTAATTTTAATTTTAATTTTAATTTAATGTTATCAATAGTTAAATCTACAAGCTTAACATCATGCGTATTGGAGTTAGGTGGGATATAAACACCGAATATGTTTTTTGAAACATCCGCAATTAATGAAACTTTAGTTGCATTCTTCTTTTTATATTCATAATGTTTAGCTACTGATTGACTACCATGCTTATTTAAAATAAATGTCAAGTCAATAAACAAATTAATTGATTTTTTAACATGCTTTAATTTTAAATAATATTTAGTTAGTAATAATTCATAAGCATTAACAAAAATATTGGCATTTGTCCATCTTATATATTCATCATATATTGATTTATAATGATAATCCTTACTATTACTGTTAACTACATAATTTAAGCTAGTCCAATTGGACAATTTAGTTAAAACTAACACAAATTGATTTAAATAATAAGAATAATCATATTTGGATTTTCTTATACGAGGCAATTTCATATTAACGTAATTTAATATTTCATTTTTAAATTTTGAATCAATTAATTTTTTATATTTCATACCTACTATAAAATATTATATATAAAATAAAAATATGATGCTAATACATCATAAAGCTTAATATTATTGCTCTAGTAATGTTCGCACCATTACAATATTGTTGTACGTATTTTCTCATATATTTTAGTTGTTCATTATATTTAGCTTGTTGTCTTTCTGAGAAATGATTTACATAATTAAAATTTATGTTTTGAGACGTCTTTAGACAGACCAATGAATTAAATTGCTAAAAAAAATTGAAAAATAGAATAAACTAGAGTAGATAAATAGAAAACATTATAGCTTACCAACGTCAAATATATAGTCCAATTAATACTAAAAACTAAATTTAAATGAATAATATGGACAGTAATGAAATAAATAAAGATGAACTAGATACTAAAGTGACATATTTCAAAATTGAATTAGACAATAATACCAATCGAGAAAAAATGAAAATGTCAGTTCATCACTTTGTAGATTACTATGAGAACCACACAAAAGATAATAAAAAGTATTGTACAAAAAAGCAATATCAAAAATCAAAAATCACACAAAAAAAAGTTCGTATTTATAACCAGGCACAAATAATACATGATGCTCGATTTTTAAAATATAATTTTCATTTAACAACTTTACAAATAACGGGACATAATATTACAAATTTGGATTGCCTAAAATCTTTATTTAATTTAAAATATTTAAGTATAGTTTCAAATAAAATAACTTGCATAAATTTTGTAAGTTCTTTAACTAATTTAGAAGTATTTTTTTGTGATAATAATGACATTACACATCTTGGTCCTCTTAAAAATTGTACGAAGTTGAAAATGTTGGATTGTTGTAAAAATATAAATTTAAAGGAAATTAATGTTTTAAAATATTTTAAAAATTTAGAACGATTTGCATGTTTTCAGAATGAAAATATTGAAGCAATTTGTGATTTAAGTCATAATGTGGAATTAAAAGAATTATTTTTAGATTTAAAAAAAATAACTAAATTATCGGGTATAAAATATTGTCAAAAATTAAAATATTTATCAATAAGAAATGGTAATAGATTAGATATGAATACATTTAATGAAATTACGCTTCTTAAAAAACTAGAATATTTTATATATTCGCATCCAAATAAAAGTACAATCGACAAATTATTAAGAAATAAAATAAAAAATAAATTACAACTTCATGATAACTAAAATGATTAAAATACTTTAAAATAATGTTGTTGATGTGTTTTGTATATAATGCATAATAAAATATATCCGATTTAGTCAACCATAAGTCGCAAAATTACTTTACCTCAAAGCAAACTGTCAAATAATATATACATTACGTAGTATTATTATTACGTTAATTATCACAATTCAAATATATTCGCCGATATATTATATAAATGACACAATATACAAGAATATCAAAATCTAAAAAAAATAACCCGTATACGAAAAAAAAGATGATTAAACAACTAGGTGGAACTGGAGATGATAAAGATCTAATAAAATGTAAATGTAGTAAAGGATGTTCAGCTAAATTTGCTTTAGTTGGAGATTTTGATGATGCAGATTTAGAAAAATGTCAAAACACATGTGAGGAACATGATGATGATGATCGTAAACGAATATTTAAAAATTATGATAATCAATCTTATAAGTGTGATTCAAAAAGTAATGAAACTAAAGTAGAAAATCAAAAAATAAAAAATGAAGTGCAAGACAAGATCGCAGTAATGCAAAAAGATTTAATGGGGAAATTAGAAGAAAAATTAAAAGCTAATTTTGATAAATTAATTATAAAAATACAAAAGGAAGGTCAAGATAAAATGAACAAAGGAATAGGGGATAAATTACATTCAGAGCACGATAAAATACAAAAAGAATTAAAAGAACAATTACAAAAAGAACTTGAAGAAAAAATGAAAATACAACTTAACGAAAGATTAGATAAAGAGAAAGAAAAATTAGGAAAAGAATTTAATGATAATATGCAAAAAGAATTTAATGATAATATGCAAAAAACATTTGATTCTCAAGTATCATCATATGACAAATGTTTTAATAAAATAGGAGGAAAAAAAAAATCTAATAAAAAAATATCAAAACGCCGCAGATCAACGGTCTCGCGAAAGTCAAAAACTTCAAGAAAGTTAACTAAAGTAATAAAGGCAAAAACTTCAAGAAAATCAAGAAAATCAAGAAAATCAAGAAAATCAAGAAAATCAAGTAAATTAAATAAATTAAGTAAATCAAGAAAGACTAAAAAAACACTTAATAAGTAGAATCAATGAGCAAAACAATTAAGGAAATAAACGATTATTACGATTTTTTAGCAATTGCACATAATGTTAGTAATAGATCACTTAGCCTAAATGACAAATTTAATTATTTGGCAACGTGCGAAAAACTTATATTGAGATGAAAGTTTGAGTGTTAGGATTTGGGCATTAATGACGAAGAAGGATTGTTTAGATTATTTAAAGAAAGTAGAATTAAAGGAAATAAATCGAAAATAGATGTAAACGCAAATAATTCATACAATTTCATACAAAAATGTGATACCGCGAGTATCATTTTTATTATTATTGTTATTATTGTTATTATTGTTATCACCATCATGAATTTTTTGTATTAAAACATCAGCCTCTTCAATAACTAATATCAATGGATTTGCATAATTAGGGGACATTTTTATAAAAAAATCCTCAAAACTGCTTGAAAATGAATCAGTTGGATCATAAATATCACAATATATACCATTTAATTGTTGTGCTAATAAAAACGCAGAATAAGATTTTCCAGTATCAGGTTTACCATGTAAATGCATTACAACATTTCCGGGCGGTTCTTCATTAAATAGCTCAATTATTTTTGATATAATGCGCCTTTTGTTTTACAGCTTCTACATTTAGTTAACAAATTAGACCATCACGCTCGCTAAAATAGATTATGATGGAAGATACATTTTTTTTGAGAGTCCAGTACTTATTGTAATCAATAGATTAAAAAATAATGAAATACCAATAAGTAAAAGTAAAACGTTATGGTTACAATTAACATTTACAGAAAATGTATTTACAATTATGAGAGCTGAAAAAAGGATTGCAATAAATGAACATATTGATGTAGTGGCATTATATGCGTCATTTTCATTTTGATAATTAATATCATAGCACGTATCATTTACGCTAGATAATGAATACGCAAATATAATAACGCTTAATATTACATTTACGATTGCAATTATAATACCAAGCAAAGCTATTAGTGGACTACATCCATTTGCTTTGTCAAACGGCCATTTTTTAAATATAACAAGAATGGTTAAAAAAAATAATATAAAAAAAAGTGTACAACTTACAGCAGCTAATATAAAATTTCTTTTTTTCAATGTTTTACAAGAGTTAATTTCACTTTTTGTATAATCCATATATCTATATACACAAAATATTTATGACATTACCATTGACTATTTTAACATTACATAAAGATTAGTAAAATAAATAATCTTATGTGCGATTGGGCGACTTATTGTCAACTCTATCATTAAAATGAGCGATATTTGAATTTTCGAGAAATATTATAATTATGCTTAAATGAACGAATAACTAGGAATTATAAACAAATATTTTTTAATTGAAGTGTTATTGTTTTTTTTTAATAAAATTCGCAATATAAAAACCGAATCATGGTGTTAATTCAATTTGCTTTTTACTTTTGGTGTCCATTACATTATTATAAATTATTTTAGTTTTTATTTTTTAAGTACTCTAATTATAAATTATTTATTTTATACGAAAATATATGTTATTAATTAAAATATATAAAATAATAAAAGTATAATAAAAAATAAATGCAGTTTGTAACAAGAAGGGAAGTATTAAAAGTATTAAATATCCATTATCAAACATTATACAAAATGATAGAACGAGAAGAAATCGAAACAGTAAAAATTGGAAAAATGACATTGTATAATTTAAATAAATTTTTAAATAATGAAGGAGTAGTGGTACAAAAAGAGAAGAAGAATATATGTTATTGTAGAGTATCAAGTAGAAAGCAAAGTGGAGATTTAGAGAGACAAATCAAGTACATGAAAGAGAAATATCCAAATTACGAAATAATAAGTGACATAGGAAGTGGATTGAATTTTGAAAGAAAAAGCTTACAAAAATTAATTGAATTAGGAATAAAAGGTGAAATAAATGAAATAAGGATAACATACAAAGATAGATTAGCGCGAATAGGCTATGAATTAATAGAATGGATAATAAAGAAGTACTCGTCGGGAAAAATAATAATAGAAAATGCGGAGGAGGAGAAGACAGTAGGAGAGGAGATGACGAAAGATTTATTATCGATAATGGATATCTATGTGGCAAAAGTGAATGGATTGAGAAGCCATAAAAAGTCAATAAAGGAAGAATTAAAAAAAGTAGAATTAAAGGAAATAAATGGAAAATAGATGTAAATGCAAATAATTCATACAATTTCATACAAAAATATGATACCGTGAAAAATACTCAATTTATTAGTTTCAATTATAGTCCTATAATACATCGCAAATATATTTGCAATCGTACTATAAGCCATGTCGCATTGCTGCATTTTATATTCTAATTGTGCTTTGAGAAAATTTAGCGACATATTTATGTTGCACCATTAAACTCCAAAATTGATCCAATAGTGCATCATACAGTAAATTGTTCATTAATCGTTAAGTGTTAAGCAAATATAATATTTAAAAATTTAAGATAATGCTACTAAATTAATGGATATGGCAAATATTTTTGTTAACTTCAAAACGCATTATTCATACCATGATGACTCATAAACAAGCAATATTATTTTATCAATTTATTTGCATATGCAATATAATTTACATTTATTTTTTTTTTGAATTTCGTTTTGAATTTCTTTTTGAATTTCTTTTTGAATTTCTTTTTGAATTTCTTTTTGAGTTTGTCTTTAAATTTTTATGTGTATTAGTTCGTTTACTTCCACCCCATTTCCACCCTGGTTTATGTTCGGAGATTATCTTTTTTACTTTACGTTTAGCCATGTTGGCTGCTATGTTGGCAACAATATTCATTATATATACTCATTTCCAAAATATTATTGCTTTAATGTATATTTATTTTATTTATTGTGTGATTTATATGTTTATTTTTAATATTTTTAATTACACATCTCACATTTAAAAACAAATATACATTTGATTAAAAAAATTAAAAAATATACAAGTTGTTAGTGCTAATTTGATAATTAAATATAAATAACGATAAGAAGGTACATATGAATAAATATATAAAAATATATCATTGATTATTGATCATTGATCGTGGATCATGGATCATGGATCATGGATCATGGATCATGGATCATGGATCATGGATCAAATCAAAGTTCAAAGCAGTGTTTAGATCAATTTGACGAAAAATACAATAAAAAATATATAAAAAAAAATAAAATAATGTTAAGAAAATTTCTTTTTTCTTGGATAATGAACAATGATGGAATTAATTCGTTTAAATATAATTTTAATATTATTATTTTATGCTTAGTAAACAGCAAAATTGCAAAATTAGATGTTATAAAATATTGTTATAATTTAAAAGGGATTGATATAACAAAAAATAGAGCAGAATACATAAAATTTACAAAATCTTTAATTAATTTAGAGAGATTTAACTGCGATTTAAATAACGTAAGGCGCCCCCCAATTCCTTAAAATTTTGTAGGAAGTTAAAAAGATTAGATTGTTCAAGAAATGAAAAATTAGAAAATATCAATGTATTAAAATATTTAAAAAAATTAGAATACTTTATAGAGCAAGAATATTACTTACTATATTTATATAGCGCAATACTCATTATAAACTTAACATAATATTATTTATAAATTAGTAGTCATTTAGTGCCTTATTGTGAATATTTATTAAGTCATTTAGACTATCATTGAGTGTTCGTATAAGCGCTAATTAAATTAATAAATATTGAAATTTATTTTATTTATTACACATATTTCTGCAATATTATAGTAATTAAAAGATGGAAATTGAGAATAGTACTACAGTTAATTGTGATAATAATAAATATAATTGTATTTTAGAATATTTTTCAAAAAATGGTTTAAAATTATATGACGATTTGGAAACAAAAAAGAATTGTAATGAAATATATGAAATACTTATAAATGATATTGATATTTTACCTAATAATACAAATGATATTTTATTATTTTTTATGGGTATTAAATATCATATTAAAATGGATTATGATAAGATGAAAATATATTATTTAATGGCCATTGAATTAAACAATAATGTAGGCGCAATGCATAAATTGGGCATTTATTATCAAAATATAGAAAAAAATTATGAAGAAATGAAAAAATATTATTTGATGGGAATAAAACACAATAATACAGGCGCGATGACAAATTTAGGTTTATATTATAAAGAAATTGAAAGAAATTATGAAGAAATGAAAAAATATTATTTGATGGGTATAAAACACAATAGTACAAGTTCAATGTACAACTTAGGTTTATATTACCTACTTATCGAAAAAAATTACGATAAAATGAAAAAATACCTTTTAATGAATATTGAACATAATGATCCAACTGGAATGCTTGCTTTAAGTTATTATTATGGAAATAATATAGTTGATTTGTATGAAATGTTAAGAAATATTACAAATAAAAATGAAATATTACAACGCGCAATAAATGAATTAGAAAATAATACTAAAATACAAAAATACAATAAACTTACACAAATGGAATCCACGTGTGAAATAAAGCAATGTGTAATTTGCTTAGAATATAAAAGGTGCACAAATATGACTGAAAATTGTAAAAATCATGAGGTTTGTATTAGATGTATATGCAATATTGATAAGTGCCCATATAAGTGCGAATTAAATTAATAAACATTGAAAAATATTTTGTTTATTACTTTCTTGAATTTTTTTTTGTCCTATCTTATGAATATAAAAAGAAAAAAGCAACAAAAGTGTCAATTATTGCTGATAATTCAAAAAATGTACTTGGTGTTCACATTCCATTTAATTCAAATAGGTATGATGTAAAGTTAGTAACTTCAATAATAAATAACATTAAATTAAAGTTCAATAACGCACAAAAAATTAACTTAATTGGAGATAAAGGTTACATAAGTCAAGAAAAATATAAAAATAATAATCAAGAAGTAAAAATTATAACTCCACATAGAAAATATAAAAAAAAAGTTAAAATTAACGTTAAATATAAAAGAAAAATACAAAATATGAACATAAATTATTAAAATTACGCTATACGGTTGAACATAGCATTGTTGAACATAGCATTAATGAAATAAAAAGAGTAGACAGATTAATGTTAAGAAAGGACAAACATAATAATACTTTCTTATCTTTCATTTATTTACGACTTATTTTAATGTTGAGCAGTAAAATGAACAGTATCCCATAAATTAATAATAATTTGATACCTTAATTGGCGATAGCCTCGCCAATTTTTTGACATTTGCTTTGTTTATAATCATTATTCTAATAATTTAGTTATAATTATTTAAGTATATTGTATATTAATTAAAAGAATATTAGTAAATTATCAACTTAATTTTAATTTTTAATTATATTTATTAATAGAGTTTCATCTTATTTTTTTTGACCATTTTAACCTCATAAAATTTTTAATAAATAAAAATAAGTTAAGTCGAATAACTACTTAGTTATTAATATTCTTGCTCTTAAGTAAAATTCGAGAAAATTTAGATTGTGATATTATTTAATTATACATTTTTTAACAATATAATATAAAATTTTAAATTACTCGACGATTGCAGTGCAATAATGAATTTATATTATTGTAAATTAAAAATTAGTTTTATGATGCTGTTCCTTGTATATAAAAAAAATTCAATAATTACTTTTGCAAAAATTTATAATGTTTTATACAGTTATTTAAAGGGGACAGATTTAAATGTTTTACACGAAAAGGCACATAAATTTATGTTATATAATAAAAAATTCATATTAAAAAATTTAATGCTATTTAAAGATTTTTTCGAAGACAAGTATTATTTATAATAAATTGACATAAAGTAACAATAATGTTCAATAAAAAATTGAAAATAAATAACACTCAATATTATAATTAAACATAATAAATAAAAATGTTGGCTCTCATGTGCAATAAAATTCCTTTAAAAATGTTACCACTTTCGAATAAAATTCCTTTAAAAATGTTATTACTTTCGAATAATGATATTATAAATCATGTCGTAAGGACATGTGGAACGGATTCATTTGAATATGTTGATGACGAATATATTATTAAAGCTGTAAGGCGATATCAACAATTACCTCTCGATAATTTGCATTTGCGTCACATAATGATGATATATGGTAAGGCTAAGATTGATGAAGCAATATCAGAAGCTGCGCGTAATTTTCAATAAATAAAGCAATATTAAAATAAATTAAGCCATTTGCACATTAGCAACTAAGGCATATTTTTAAGCATAATAAGATACAGAACTTATATTACTCTAATTTTTTAAATACTTCTTTAGTTAGTTCTTTTAAGTTGGTTTAAAATTAATAATACTGATCCACTAACTAATATTAAACTATCAATTAAAAAAATATGGAAAATAAAAAAATTTACAACTAAAAATATCAATAAAACAATAAATGATATTAAAAGATCACATCTCAAATGTAATACTTGTCACGCAATGTTTAAAAATATTATTTCTTGTTTTGGGTGGTGTAAAAAGAAAATCACTTTACATCAAAATAATTGTCCATTATATCAAAATACATGCAACCATTGCATTATTAATAACAATATTAACTTACAACATTGTAATTGTATTAATAAACATAAAGATGCTGGTGCTATTATTCTTTGTGATATATGTAACTCGTACATTTGTGGGTCTGACGATTGTTTTTGTCCTATTGGATGTGCTTATTGTGAAGGATTATTTTGCAGCAATTGCTCTCAATTTTGTGATAAATGTGAAGAAATATGTCGTGCTCGAGATACACTGTATTGCAACATTACCACGTTTGTTTTGATTGTTTATATAATGATAGTACATGCTGTAGTGCTCTTTTAGATACATTCATTAATGAATATTGATTTATGTTCATCTATTTTCAATTAATTTAGTTTTTATTTGTAATTTATATCCAAATAAATTACAAATATTATTTTTTACTTTTATTTTTTGTTCGTTATTAATTTTTTTTAGCTCATTCTTATCCTTTATTTCAATATTGATAACATCCCCTACAATCAGAATATTTTTATTACCTTCAGAATATGAATATAAATCAAAACCATATAATTCATATTTTGGATACATATATTTCTTATTTTTGCCATGTGTAAGCATATTAATATGCTGATTTATTTTTTCAATAAATTGATTTCTTTGTTCATATTGATAAAATAAAGTCCCTAAAGATATTTCTAATTTATTTAATCTGTTATAAATGCTAGTTCTATTATGGGATTTCATTTTACTTTCATTTTCCTTATTAATAAAAAGTTTTAATATATTATTTTGTGTTTTATTTATTTCACTTTTTTTGATTTTTAATCCAATTATTTCGGTTAATTTTTGTTGAAAATTAAGATTTTTTCCATGCGTATTAAATATTTTTCTTTGAAGTTTTAGATGATAAACTGTAAAAGTATCTCTATAAAAACAATGATAATATGATTCTGCTAATCTTTTCCTTCTATTTAATCTAAATATCTCTTTTTCATTATCACTATCATCGCTTCCATTGCTTCCATTGCTTCCATCACTATCATCGCTTCCATCACTATCATCGCTTCCTGGAGCATAAACTACTTGATGCCCAAAATCAGCCCTTCGTTTATAATCATTTATTGCTTCATTAATATAATGATCAAGTCCATTATTATCCTTATCGAAATAAGAATAAACTTTCTTTTGATCATATGTCAATATATTTTGAAAATTTATGTGTTTTTTTTTTGATATTTTGTATTTATTACTTTTTATAACTTTTATTTTTTTATTTAATGTATCTTGTAAAACTTTTTGCCATTTTACATCTACGATACAAATTTCATAATTAAGTCTTTTATATCTATACTCAACAATGTTTTCTAAATATTGTTTTAAGTTTGTTATTTTTAAAATAATATCAATCATTTTTTTAATTGGTCCTCTATAATAACTTCCCCCCATTTGTCTATTTACTTCAAAATTAGCATTAAATTCAGTAAGTATTTCTAATCTTAATATATCCAGATCTACTTGTAAACTCGCGATTAATACTGTATGATGATAATCCATTGGCATAACTGTATTATACCTAAAACTATTATAAAAAAAGAGATTTGCTCCTTCTTTACCATCAATTTCTCTCTCACTTATGGTTAAATAGACTATAGTCCAATATTCTGACATTTTATGATTAATATAATAAAGAGCAAGAATATTAAGCTTTATGATGTATTAGCATCATATTTTTTATTTTATATATAATATTTTATATTAT
>Ga0302221_10000917_pt1 | contig 19631 bp, 8 predicted proteins | sample II_Palsa_E2_1_FD_193517 | JGI IMG/M metagenome (GOLD analysis project Ga0302221, IMG submission 193517) | Peat permafrost microbial communities from Stordalen Mire near Abisko, Sweden - II_Palsa_E2_1 | ecosystem: Environmental > Terrestrial > Soil > Palsa > Peat permafrost | place: Sweden... | reverse complement strand
AGTGTAGTTAGCTAACCCCACTCGCAAGTAACTAAATACCCCTAAAAGTGAAGATATAATATATTAGCAAGTAAAGAAAAGAGTAAAGAGAGTAAATAGATATACTTTTAGCAATTTTTCTAGAATCCTTACTAGAATCTTACTAACTTCAAGTAAGAACTTAAGCTTTAGTAGGATTGCAAGTATCGCCGTCTCTTGTAAAGCATATTTTAAGGAATTAGCTCCCTTTTTCTTCACTATTCTTGCTTAAACCTCTACTGTATACTTAGCTACTTGTTAGCTTAATTCAGATAAAATAAGCCCCTCCCTTACTTCCTCTTCTTGCTCACTTTCCTTAAATAAAAAGAGCATCTTCATCTTCACCTTCTTCTTCTTCCTTAGTCTTATCCTCTTTACTATTTGACGTATAACTAATAAAGGGAGTCCCTTTATTAGCACGAATATTAGGCAAAGTAGCTAGCTTTTGCCATTTTAGTGGGTCCCTTCTAAACTATACTTAAAAGGGGGTTATATTATAAGGGAGGGTCTTTAGGCAAGTGGTATTAATAACTTAAGCTATAATTAGAAGCAATTGTACTTATTCTTTAATGCTAGTATCTTTTTATGCTACGCGCAATCGTGCTTTAAAGATCTTATTAGCAACTTTAATTAATCTTTAGCTTTATAGATAATAAGCTCTCCTATTAACGACTTTAGTTCCTTGTAATTTGTATAAAGCTTTAATAGCCCCTTTAAACTCTATACTATTATTATATACTAAGACCCTTAAAAAGCCATTTTCATTTATCCAGATTTCAAGGAAGTAAGCTACTTTGTCGGATGTCTTAGCCTTTATAGCTTTAATTTATATAAACTTGGAAAAGTAGTATTTAAGTTGCTATACCCAAGTAAACTCTCTATTAAGGTAAGATTATAAATTTATTAGCTAAAGTGTGCTTTTATATATGTAAAGGGTAAGGTAAAGCTTACTTTAAAATCTATCAAATCTAATACTATCTTCTCCTTAAAGCAAAAGGAGAATATAAGAATAACTCCTCTTATATTAACTTAAGGAGCAATTTAATTGCAATGCTTATAACCACTTAAGACATACTTCACAATCTCACGTGGTATACTAGCTATAAACTTTTGCAATTTCTTAAAGGTTTTAATAATAGCTATATATAGTTAATATAATTATATAAAGTAAGAGGTCTCTTACTAGCTAGCCGGAGACCTCTTACTAGCTAACCGGAGACCTCTTACTAGCTAACCGGAGACCTCTTACTAGCTAGCCGGAAGTCTCTTATTAGCTAATATATAAGAAAGGAACTTGCTAAATTTAAAAGAAAAAAGGGAGCTATTACTTACTAAAGTGCATTAGTAACTCGTGTGTAGTACAAATATTTTTAAAGGCATTAAAATAAGTAGCTGCATATTATATAAGATATATAATTCTAGTGCGTTTATCGGTCTTTGCTTTGCAATATAACTAGCCATTTTAAAGTTTATAGCTCTTAGTATAAATAAAACGCTTATAAGCATCTTTAGCCTTTTACTTTTTAGTCTTACTACAAGGGGCTGCTATAAGATTCTCTAAGTACCAAATATAATTAGCTCTTTTTTTAGCAGAAAAGATATAGCAAGCTTCTTTATTCTAAATCTTCTTGTCAAATGAAGCTTTAAACTTAGCAGTTTAATTGTCGATTTTAGGCGCAAGGTTAAGAGATAAGGCTAAAAACTTAATATTAGAGCTTTTAGGGGTGCCTTAAACATTAAGATATTAATTAAGGCAGCTATAGACTCGATTGCGTGGCGTACAAGTAAGGTTACGGGTAAATATAGATATAATAAGGTAAAAGTAGCTATATTGCTAATAATAATAAGAAGAAGAAGTAATATTTGCAATGATATTTGCAGTAATTGCAGTAAAGTGTGTAGTAAAGTATATAGTAAAGTTTAGGCTATATCGCAAAATTCGAAGAAATATAGCTACTTTTTATTCAAATATTCACTCGAATCTTTATAGCTTAAAGAATAAAAGCATGATTTTGGGCGTTTTTTGGTAGTAAAACGCGTATTTTATATAGAGATCTTCTCCCTTAGTAAATGATAACCGGAGCAATTAGTAGCCGGCAATCTCTTGATATTTTCCCCCTTTAAACATTACTTTTTTTACTTACAAGTGATATTTTGCGTATAATATAAAAGGAGTTGCGTATAATATAAAGGGATTTGCAATTCCGGTAAGATCTTTGTTTAACAAAAGACGATTGCGTTTTAATTCTTATAATTTTAATAAATATTAACTAAAGAGTACTAGTAAATCGGAGATGTAGTAAACCGGAGGCCTTTACCTCCTATTAGCTAGTGGGAAGGCATAAACCGGACGCCCAGCTCGTATTCGGGGCTCCAGTTGGTGGACTGGAGGCTCCGGTATGCGAATGGGAGATATTAGCGAACCGGAGGGACTAGATAGCGGGCAAGTTTATTATTAAAAGGTATAACCTTAACTATAATATAGTTGCTTCCTTTATAAATATACTTATAAATATACTTTATAGCTTAAACTATTTTACAAACCTTTATATTAATATAATATTAAAACTTGTTTAAAAAATACAATTATAAGAAATTACTTGACAATTATTGCAGATTACCTTTTAACCTGGAAATCCTAGTTTATAGACTATAAATGTCTATTTATTATCTTGCTAATAATATATAAGATACCTGTTTATAAAAATAACAATTATATCCGAAAAGGGCTTTAAAAAACGTTTTTAACAAAAGATAAGGGAGCTAAGTTACGTTTATTGCATATAAGGGGCTTTAAAGTTATCTTGTCTACAAAGGCTATAAGTTATATTTCTTAGCACGAACTTTGTAAGCTTACTTGCAAAGTCTTATATTAAGTTTAGTAACTTTGCACAAAAGACTTTATTAACTTGTTTTAGCGCTTAAGGGCTTAAGGACTAGTTTATAAAAAGTAGCAAGTAAATATATAGCAACTTGTGCTTTTAATACTTAATAGTATAAATATAGCTTATATATAGCCCGAAAAGGTTCTTTTTAATATTTGCAAGTAGCTTTTTAACTTTTTAGCAAAAGATATAAGCAACCAAATTAAGGCAATCGGTTACTTGCTAGCTAAATAATACATTGCAGACGATTTTAGGCTAAAGCAAGTTGCAAGCTATAATAATAAAATAGCTAAGCTGCTCAAAAAGATATATAATTACTATAAAGTCTTAAAAAAGCTATTATATAAACTGCTTACTGCTTATAAAGCTAAAAGGAAGAATAATATATTAACTAATATTATTTATACTAATATCTTTGCAGAGAATTGCATTTGAAAGGCTATTATACACGCTTATACAATGGTTTATTTAATAATTATAGAGCTAATTAAGCGCTATTTGCTTATAAGAAGCAAATGCATTAATAATATATTACTAAAAGAGACGCGCGCTACAAAAGAGAGTTAGGTATTCTTTATTATAAACATATAAACAATGCTAGTAAAAGACTTGTGTGATATGCGGGAAGTCGGCTATATATATAAGGCTAGTAATACTAGGGATCAAGTGACTTGTAAGCACTAGAACTCCTAAAGCAACATTTAATCCGCAATAAAGGAATATTTAACCCATCTCATATCCTTGCAAGCTATAAGCTTTAAGGATATTTACTTGCACTTAATAGAGGGTCAAAGATTAGTTTTATATTAAATATACTCTTTAAAATCTATCAAATTATTCACATTGCTTTATTGCTTACTAACAATATCCTTATAAGCTAATTTCTTTATCTTAAATAAGGGAAGTAATTTAATAAAGTAACTATATCTTTTACTAATTATATTAAAGTTATCCCTTTGCCTAGTTTTAATATTAGGCTTAATTAGCCTAATATTAATAGAAGCAATAGTAGAAATAATAGCAAATTGCAATTGCGTACTATTAATAAGTCCCCTTTAAAAGCTTATAATAATTATCTTTTTAGCCTTACTTATTGCTTTAAAAACCTTAAGCCTAAGCTTTACTAGCTTAGGCTAAAGTAAAGGAAGCTACTTTAAAGGCAAAAGTAGCAAACTTAGTTAAGAAATGTTATAAAATTAGTAATAAAGAAGTTGCTATAAATGCTAATATTGCTATATTAAAGGCTAAGAAGGCTACTTTAAGGGCAAAGCTTTACTTTATAACTATATTAGCTTCCTTTGTTTATAAAGACTTAATGCCCTTTAAATATATTATTAAACTTACTCTTTTAACAATTGTCCCCTCTTATATAGCCTTTATTGCACCTCTTTTATTAAAGACAAATAACTTATTATAAGTTTTAATAATGCGAATAAAAATATAATATAAAAAGAACTTTTATTTGACATTTTTAAGAGAAGTTTTAAGTGCAAGAAAATCTTAAAAGTTAAAGTCTTTAAATTATATTAAAGGAAGGACATTAAAGAATAAACTATATTTATAACTAGTTAAGAGGCCCTATTTTAAGTTTAACCTTAAACTTATAACACTTATTCGAATAAAGTAAATGCTATAGCTATTATATTATGCAAAAACTTATATAACTTATAAGAGGCTTATTATAAGAATAGTTCCTTTTATAAACTAGTTACTTAAGAAAAGTTTAAAGCTTTCTTTACAAATATAATTAACTCTTTTAAAGCTTAAAGTTAAAATACCTTTAAAGGTCTTTGTAACCTTTAATAAGGCTTAAGCAAATCAGTTATTAAGTTATATACTCAAATAACTATATTCGAATTTAACTTTAAAGCTATAAATAAGACTAGTTGCATTTAAACCTTTAATGCTACTTTAATAAACTAAGAAACTAGAAAGATATTAATCTTTGTACTTTATAAAAAGATAGCTGCTTTTATTTCTTAATAGTTAAAAATAATATAATATGCAAAGTATACTATTAATAAAGGGCAATGCTTAAAGAATAGAGCAAGTATTAAAGGAGGCTTAAACCTTAACTTTAATACTAATAATAATACTTCTTTTAATACTTTAAACGAGAGTAAAAAAAGAAGAAGGAGAAAGCTTATAAGGCTTAAAATAGCTTTAAGAACAATTAAGCTAGCTTTAAGCTTAATTTTAAGGGCTAATATAAGGGGGCGGATCTCAGCCAAAAGAAAACCCTACAAGAACGATACCAGGAAACTAAGCAGTAGAGCAACAAACAAACGCATATGTAAACATAAAGCAATAACAAAAGAAGAGAACTAAAGCATGCACGCGTAGACCAAGAAACAGAAGCAGAACTATAGAATTGGCAACAAATGTGTACGATTATTAGGTGCAAAAGTAAGTGTTTTATTAATGATAAAGTGAAGTGTGCGCAGCTACAGAAAACAGCAGTTATACCCCCCATTTCAGTCACGTGTAGCACTAACTGAGAACCTCTAAAAACCTCCAAAATCGACAAAATTCAGCAGTCTCCTTCGCACCCCGCCATAGTATAAAGTTTTTATCATATTTTATATCGACAACATTTAAGTAATATTTTATAAGCGCGACAGAGCATTAGCTAAGAAGATTATCTAGCAAATTAAGGCAGCATATAATTTCTATTTAAAAAGAGATATAGAATAGTTTTTAGGGGTTTGAGTAACTTAAGATAAAGCAGCTTATAAGATTTAGCTTATATATAACATATATATTAAAAAGATTGCAAAGAAGTTTTAATTAATCAATAAAAAGTATATAAGCACCCTTCTCTTAATCTTAAAGCTTAAGAAGTATATAGGACAAGCTCCATTTAAGCAAATTAAAGAATATTAAAAAAAGTCAATTTTATACTTTATATTACAATTATAATTAAGCTAAATATAATATATATTACTTCTTTGCTTTTGTAATTCTTAATAAACTTTAAGCTTAAGCATATTTTAGTAGTTAATTAGACAATTAAATACTTGTATAAAACACAATTTTTAAAGATTTAATACTCGAATAAGCACTAGGATATCAATTTAATAATTGCCTCTAATACTTTATATACTAATAATATTAACACTTAACAATCTTTGCAAAGATATATTATATCATCATTTAAAGGGCCAATTATATAAAAAGTAGCCTGTTAATTGATAGTTATTACTTTAATAATTAAAGTAAAGCTACTTGCTATTAAGTATATAGCAAAGGAAACTATAGCTCTTTAATGTTTCTTTAAAGACATTAAACTTAATTTAAAGGAGCTATAGATAATCTTTTGCAATAACTAGTAAATAATTAAGCTTATAATAAGAGAAATCAAGAGAATTACTACTAAGCTATGCTATATCGACATTTAAAATATATAATTATACTAAAAGTATATTAAAAGTATATTTGAAGTAATATATCTCCTTATAAAAGAAATGCTAGCAAATAGCTTAACTAAAAGCTTGCTATAATATAAGTTCGAATACTTTCGATTATTATTAAACTTGCAAGACTTGTATAAGAAGCTCGAAGATATAAAATACCAAAGAAATATAATTTCTTTTGTTTATAGTTCCTTTTGTTTATTTTTAGATATTAACAAGACTTGTTTATTTATAAAAGAGTATAGCATATAATAAGCAATAATCTTAAGCTAATACTTTAAGTTCTAGAGCTTATTTAATTAACTTATTTACTAACTAGCTAAGCAATGCTTTAATGCAAGTATAGCATATAGTAATATTATTAACTAATTCTTCTTTATCTTTATTTATATCCTCTTTTGCTCTTAAGGAGCCCTCTTCTTGCTTTTAGTTATTATTCTTATTACCCTCGAGAAGCATATAAATTGCAGTTTTAAGTGCTTTTAACTGCTAAAAGAACTAATTAAAAAGCTATGCTAAGCTCAAATATAAAAAAGAGACTTATATAAGCCGAAGCACTAGCAACTAGCACATTAATAAGCTTTTAAGCTATAGTAGTAATAGTAGAAGAAACAAGAATGCATATGTAACTAGACATATAGCACTAGCAACACGCGTTTTTAATAGTAATATTATAATATTAACTATTTAATTAGCTAGCAAAAGCACTTTTAATGCATTTAAGGCAAGAAACCGGTTATAAAGCTCTTTAAAAAGGGCAAGGAGTAAAGCAAGGTATTCAAGCAACAAAAACTATAAGGGAATCTGTAAAAGAATTTATAAAAGAGGGTAAAAGTAAGCACGCAAGAGAAGGTAAAGCTAATAAATTAGAGACGTCAATTCGAGCATAACAACTATAGTAGCATAAAGCTAAAGTTGATAAACTTGCACTTGTAATATAATGCTATAAAAGATAAACGCGTTTTTATAATGCTTATATATATAGAAAGATAAACTTATTACAAGTTGCTTTGCTGCTTGCGTCTTTATAAGCATAATAGCGCGGGATGCTTTGAATGCTCTCTTAAAAAGCCTAGTATAGGGGGGCAAACCTTAGCCAGAAGAAAAGGCCTTACAAGAACGTCTCTCGGATACCAAGCAAGCAAGCAATAAGTAAACGCATATATAGATATAAAGCAATAATAAAAGAAATAACTAAAGTATGCAAGAACTAAGTGTAATTATAAAGCAAAAGCAGTACGCAAAACAGGCGACAAATAAACGATTATTAAGTGAGGTGTGTATATATATAGATAATTAGGAGTAATGCATGTCTAGCTACAAAAACCTAGCAATTATACCTTTATTCTAGTTACGTGTAGCACTAGTAGAAAATCTCTACAAACTTCTAAAATCGACAGAATTTAATAGTCTCCTTGGCGCCCCGCCACACTTATCCCTCTTATATTTATTACTCGTCCTTAAGCAACAAAAGCAACTATCCCTTGTTTTCTATCTTATCACTATCCGATATTATTAAGTATTCCTTATTATCTTCAGCAAGAACCTCTAATCTTTCTTATTTATACTTAAAGTATAACTTATTTTTAAGAAATATATTTTGTCCTCCCGGAAATACTTAAATATAATTTTGACTTACTTTATAGCTTCCCTTTATTAGGCAAGATACATTACCTTATTAGCTTGCATATTACTATAAGCCAGCTATTTCTTTATTTTTGCGTATATTGCCGGGTAATTAAAGCGCTTTAAGTATCGGATTATATTATATAAAGCTTTTATACCTTTTAGCTAAATGCTTTTAGCAAAAGACTTATTATTATTTGTATCCCTAAAACGACCTTTTATAAGAATACGCCAAGTATTATATAAAGCTTTAATAATGTTATATAAGATTCTTATATTGGTTATACTATTAGATCCGACTAAAATTAAGCTAATTAAAAGTGAAATTCGAGGTTATAAGAGCTTTATTTTACTAGAAAAGGAGTAAGTAACAAAAACCCCTAAATAATAAATGTGTATATTATATACCTTTAGCGTAATACCCACTATCTAGTCCTCTTTATACTTTATAAAATTACTAAAGGCTTTCCCTTTATTGCTTTAAATAGACAAATTAATATATCTCCAATTTTAGAAAGTGTATATTATAAAAGCATTAAAAGGACTCGGGTCCTTTGGGATTAAGTACCTGATTTCTTGCTTATTACTAGCTAAGAGGGTTTTAGTATAAAAAGAAGTAATAGTCTTAAACCTTCTAATATCCCCTTTATAAAATCGTAATACTATAAAGTCCTTATTATAATACTAAATAAGTTAAAGGTATATAATTAGGAATATAAGGTTACCGGGTAGCATTTTATAAAATTGTAGCTAAACTAGAGGGTTTGCTTAAAGCAGCTATGCAGCAAGAGGGAAATAACTATTTGGCATAATACTATTTAGTCTTTTTATATTATAGCAAATGTGGAAGTATAACATTTCGATTTTATTAATTAATAAGTCCAAAATTTCACCCTTCTTTACTTATACAAAGTGCTATTCTAGTACTTTTATACCTTTAATAGGCAAATCGACTAGTAGGGTTAATATAAGGCTTATTATCTGTCTTTTAAGCCAGAATCGATTTTTGATAAAGTGTTATTTAATATAATTTGTAATTATAAGCATATTTAAAAAAAGCTTTTATATATTTAAATAAACCTAAGCAAGTCGGAAACTAGTTCTATCTTTAATAACACTATAAACCTGTAATATCCTTTTTAGCATGCTATTTGCGTCTTAAATAAATTGCATAAAAAGAAAGTATGCAAGTTCTTTAAAATGCTTTAAGCAAGGGATCTTGTATAATCTAAGTCTATAATGCTATTTTAATATAATAGCCTTTAAAGTAAAGTATTAGCTATTAAAGTCTAGGTTCGACTATAAAGCTATGTCCCCTTTTTATAAATTACTTATTGCATAAAGACATTCTTTAATCTCGACTAGTTTATAGAAAATAGGCTTCTTTCCTTTAAATATAGCTTTCTTTTTCTTAGGGCCCTTTATTTTAAGTCTTTTGTTAAAGGGTAAAGGCTATTCTTTATTATTAGAACTAAAATTAGAGTAAACACTATATTTAAAAGCAGCTTTCTTGGCTCCTTTTATAGCTAAAGCTTCGATTTGTATACTAATAAAAGTGCTAGCTGCCGGGGGGTCTACATTGCTAGCTTTTATATCATCTGCTAGCTTTAATGCTAGGGTTGTAATTGTTTTAAGGTCTAGGAAATTATTAGTAGTATTAGTTCCTTTATATAAAAACTTATCAAAATTGACTTTACCCTCTTTTATGCTAGGTCTAATAGCTAAGTCCTAAACAGCTTTATATATTGCCTCTTCTTGTCCTTATTTAGCAAGTCTTCCTATAGCAAGTGCAAGTGTAAGTATAAGGGCTTTCGGTGCATTAATCACAACTGCTTTCTAGTCTATAGGCTTGTCTACAAAAGCAGGAAATAGTTTATTGGCGTAAGTTCCCTTAATTAGGACTCCCGATTCTTTAAAGGTAAAGCTTAGCTAGCTAAGCTTAATAGCTTGTAATTTATCAATTTTTAGCTATTAATTATTTATTAAGCCCCTTAAATAATTTAAGGCAACTTTAACATTACTAGTAGTAAGTGCTAATTAGGCGTAAACCGAGGCTTTGCAAGCATGCTTTAAAGTTATTATATTAAGCAACCTAATAGCTTTATATAGCTCGATTTTCGATTTAAATAGCATATTTAAGTTATTATATACATTCTTGCTATATTAAAGGTATTCTTGCTAGATGAATTTGCTAAAAGCTTGCACTTGAGAAGAGTTCTTCCGGTTTATAATTTTAATAAAGTTAGCTAAAGCTTTATAAGAAATAGCTTTAGCTTTCTTTATATCCTTTGCAGCTTTAATAAATGCCTTATTTTAAATATTATACGCCGCTAAAGCATCTCCTTTTAATTTAAAAGCTTCTCTATTTTAGACTATATCCTTTTAGCTTATAATTACATCCTTTACCTTATCCTTATTTTATAATAGGATAATATTAAACATTATAATTGCAATAGCTTTCTTTTTATCCGGGAAGTTTTTAATAACATTTAAGGCTTATACTAGACTTGTAACTTTAGTACTAGCAATTTGTAGCTTTGTAGGTTTATAAGGTGCAAATGCATAGCACATAACTAAGAGCTCTTTATTCTTAGCTTCCTTAGTAGAGGTTTGCTTTGCGCTCGAGATTTTGGCTTTATTTTCTTGCATTTTATAAGGATTTCGATATTTTTGTAAAGTGTAAGATGTATAAGTAAGTTATAAGGTTATAGAGTATAGATGTAAGGTTATATAAGTTTTAGTAAGGGTAAATGTTTACTACTTTATAAAATTGATTAGTTTATAATTAAAAGTAAAGTTTTGAATGCTATAAGCTTTTAAATGTGTAAAATAAGAAGAAAAATCAAGGAAAAAGTTTCTTCTTTAAAGTGCGAGTCCTTTGTTATATAAAAGTAAAGGTAAGTTAGTGCTATATGTGGAAAAGTCTTTTATAATATGTTTATTTAAAGAGAAAAAGCAACTATAATGCTAAGAAATAAAAGTTTTAAAGCAAATATATATAGCTTTAAAGACTCGACTAAATCAAGGAACAAATTAAGGGGTTTTAAGGGTAAAAGGAATGCAAAAAAGCAAGTATAAGTTAGCCTCGTTTCTCTTATATTTATTGCTTATCCCGAGCAAGTAAAAGTAGGGTAAATAAGGGTTTTTGGTAAGGAAACGCGAGTATAAGTCAAAAGTAAATAAAAAAAATAAGAAACTTTATATATAATATAAGAGACTTTATATATAACAAAGGAAACTTTATATATAACAAAGGAAATCACATATAACAAGGGAAATAAATGAAAAGAGCTTAATTAAATGCAAAAAGAAAAAAGCAATTAAAAGCTAAAATAAGAAAGAAATGCTAGGTTCTCCCCTAAAACAAATTCTATAATTACCTCTCCTCCTCTAACAACACCTCCTCTTATAGCTACTATTAGCATCCTAATAGCTTAAAGTATAATAATATTATTAAAGTCTTATTTTAACTAGTTATAAAGTTTCTTTACCTTTTTTAGCTATAGCTTGCAACTTTTAAGTTCCTTTGCTTATACTTTAGTAATTATAGCCTTAATTTTATTATTATTGTTATTTCTTCCAGTTATAGTTAAATGAAGGGCTTTATCCGGTGTTTTTGTTGCTATTAGTCTTTTAGTTTTATTGTTATCTTGTATTTAACGCTTTTAGTATAGCTTTTAGTATTACTTGTAGCTTAAACTAGTTTTTGCTAATTAACTGCATTTGTAAATTATAGTTATTAACTAAGTCTTAGCTTAAGTAAAGTCCGGTTTTAGGTAATATAGTCCTCTTTAAGTTATTCTTGTATTTTAGGGTATATATAAATTAAAGCTTAAGCATTAGCAACTGTGTATTTATAGTCGATAATAGCCTTTACTCTCTTAGTCCTTATCTTTACTTGCTAATTTAGCTTTGTTTTAATTATTATCAAAATAGATATACTTCCCCTTCTTAGATTTAGGGAGTTTCGGGACTTATATAATAATTCTAGTGTCTTTTTCGATTTCTTAGGTAGTCTTGGCATAAAACTCTTTAATAGCTTCCTTTTCTAGTTTAGTATTAGTCCGGAATTCGACTTCCTTAAAAGCAAGCTTTAGTACTTTATCCTTATAAGAATACTAGTATTAATCTCTCTTAACAAATTGCTTTAGTCGGTTTCTTGTATATATATAGCGTAAGAGAGTCCTATTTAATTCTTTTAGTATATAAGTCCTTTTTAACTAGTTTGCTTCTTTAACTTTGTATAGCCTTAGTTACTAGTATAAAAGCTTAATGTTTTTGGGCTTGTCTTAATTAATATTCTTAATATTATATATTAAAATAAGATCTCTAGCTTGAATTAGTTTCTTATAAATTTAGTGCTTAGTATTAAAGTTAGCTTTGCCCTTAATATGTTATCGAGTTTTCTATAACCTAGACTCTTTAATATCTTTATTACGCATCTAAATTTGTTATATATAAAGCTATAGCAAGGTCGATCGATTATAGACTTTGTCTTATTTAAAAGTTCTTTAAGTAAAGTAATAAGTTTTTATTAAAAGTATTACTTCTTTGCTATAAATTATATAAAAAGGAGTAAAGCTTATAAAGCTATATATAATAGTTTTATTAGCAAAAAGCACTTAAGGTAAAAGGTTTACTTATAGTTTCTTTCTTCTTATGCTTAAAGTAATTAAAGCTAATATAATTAGTTAATGCTTATACTTTACTATTTTATTAGCTTTAATATTATATACAAAGATTATAATCTTATAAATCCTCAGCTTTTAAAGCTCCTTAATTATAAAACTTTTAAATTTAGTATTGCTATTAACTTTAAGTTTTCTAAATAAACTATACTAATAAATTACTTTAGTTTAAATACACTTTGCAATCTTCTTGCTAGTAGGATTCTTTATAAGTTTAGCTTCTAGCTATTTAGAGAAGTTATCCCTAGCTACTACTAAATAATTATAGCCTTTGCATTCGGGCAGCTTTATAATATTTATGCTAATATAATAAAAAAGAGGAGTAGCTTTTATAAAAAACAAGGCTTCTTTTTGTTATTACTTGTGCTTATATTAATATACTTTGCAAGAATTATAGTATTTGCAAACATTATTATAAGAATCTTCCTAATAATATTTGCATGCTAGCTTTGCAAAAGTAGTCTCCTGGCTTAAATGGCCAGTTTTGTCATGCAACTCCTTTATAACCTCTACTCTCTAAGCTAAATTATTAAAAATTAAACACAAGAAGTACATTTTGCACTTGTTCTTCTATAATTGCCTATCGCGTATGCTATAATTTAGTGCTTCCTTCTTTAGTTTACAGAATTTGCCTTTAAACATATCCTTAAGCCTAGCTAGCATAGTCAAATACCTTATAATTGCTTGAAATTGCTTTAAATAGCTCTTATTAAGCAAATTAATTAATATAAAATTATTAGTTGCGTTTTATAGTACTAATATAAAGTGATGCGTAGTGTTGTAGTTGTTAGTTATATAGCTTTAAATAGCTTTTCGCTTAAGTGCTTAAAATGTAAAGCTGCTTTAAGAAGGGGAATTCCCCCTTTAAGGGCAGCTTGAAAAATAAGGCTTGCTTTTAAAGTAAGGCTTTAACTTGTAAGTTCTAGCTAAGCAAGGCTTTGGCTAATTAAAGCGCGTATCGCATTTAATATTGCAATGCTTTATTGTTTTTGCCCTTTTAGTAACTAGTTAAATTCCGATTATATTAAGCTTTAATGCGATAAATTTATTAATATCTAAGTTATCCTCCGAATTATCTTTATAATAAGGGCGCCGGGATAGTTTATTAGCTGTAATATGCTTTTTACCCTTTATATAGTATACCTCGAAGTCGAATAGCTTAATTTAAGCAAGCTAGCGCGTAATTAAAGCTTTAAGAAAGTTAGTAGCTGCCCGATTTAGCTAAGTAACAAGCATATTAGCATTTGTTTCTAGGATAAAATAAATATTATATAGCTAAAATTGCAGTTTTTGCAAAGCTTTAAAACCCCTTTTATATTCTCTTTTAGTGGCATTATAGCCTTGTTTAGCTTAGTTTTACATTCTTGATTTGTACTAAGCAACCCTCTTATATCCCTTATTATTATATTAGCCTAAAACTGCTCTTTATCCGAATAAACTAGCATTTATAGCTAAGATAATAAGTCTTTATAGCTTTGCTAGGTTATAGTGTAGCTTGTAAAGCAATAGCGCAATAATAAGTTTTTCTTAAAGAGTTTGCATTGCCTTAATTTGTTTCTCCCTTTATAAGAAGGGCTCTCCCTTTTTAAGCAATTAATAAATTGGTTTAGCTATTATAATATATGCTTTAATCTAAATTTTGTAATATATGCAAATTCCTAAGAATGCTTTAGCTTTTATAATATTGTTATATTAGTGCTAGTTTAGGATTTTATTAACTTTGGCAATAGTAGGGCTTTTTCCTCTAGAATTATATATGAAACTTATAATACTTATGCTATTATAGCAAAACTGTAATTTAAGTTTAATAGAAGCTTTAGCTTGTTTAATCTGATTTAGGGCTTTATTTAGGTTTTGCAAATGCTTAAATATAAATTGATAAACCCTAAGAAGTTTTAGTTCTCTATTATAGTCGGTATATAGCCCTTTTACCTTAATATTATCGATAATGTTACGGTTCTGGCATTCCATGTCACGTGGTCACGTGCACTAGCGCGGCTAGCAGAGGCGGTGTGGAGCGGCAGAACTCAAGTATTTGTACGAACCGATCCTTTGTAAATAACCTCTTCTTTCCTTAGCTTTAAATAGTCGTAATTGGGACCATTCAACCAACGCTCGTTCCTGGGCTATGAATCTGGCGCTCGTGACAGATAAATAGTATAGCTATAGCTAGAAATAAGTCTTCTAAGATTGTTATTATTACTTGTATAAACTAGGCTACTAAATTAGTAGCTCTTTATAGTAGAGTAGTTATTTTAAGTAAGCTAAGAGGGGTTATAAAAGCTATTATATCCTTGCTTTTAATATTTAAAGTAAGCTAATTATATTTAGAGAAGAAATTAATTAAAGAAGTATATTAGCATTTAGCAAATTCCTTTAAGAACTTATTTACTAATAAGGGCATGTTAGCATCTTGTAAAGTAATAGAATTCATCTTTATTGCTGCGTTAATAAGTTTATAAGTGCTAGCTAGTTTCTTAGCAACTAAGAACTAAAGATTTTTGTAAAGTTTATTGCATTTTTCTAATACTTCTCGGTCTAAGCATTTTAATAGAATTTTTACTACTATTAGTATTAAAGCCTTAAAGCAAGGGAAGTTCTTTTCTTGCTAAGCTTTATACAATATTGTCTTAATAAGAATAAGGGGGCTAATATTTTTATAAATCTTTTTTACTTCTTTTTAGTCGAAAGCAATAGCACCTTTGCAATTGATTATTAGTTCCTCGAATATAGCCCTTTCCTTCTTTTAAAGCTAGTCTTTAGTGTCTAGTTTTGCTAGTTATTTTAATATAAGGCAAAAACTTCTTAGTATTGTAATAAAGTATAAGAGTAAGTAGTTTTAGTATTTGCTTACTTGCTTTTGCAAAGTGTCTTGTACTTTAAATTGCTTATACTAATCAAATTGTCTTCTAAGTCCTTTTCTTGTTCTATTATTCTTATTAATTAGCTATACCTTCTTCGCCTTTAGTTTGTAAACACTGGTTGCTAAGAGTATAAAGGGCATGCTTATAAGGTCTTATAATGTAATGGCCATTTTCTTTAATTTTACTTGTTTTAGCATACTTGTATATAAGATTTTCTTACTTTTATCCTCGTCTTTTAAGTATAATAATACCCTTTTTAATTTATTAAAAAACTATAAAAACTTTAAAAACTTTAGTCCTTTATTCCTAGCTTTAGGGATAAAATTAGCTAGCATTAAATAATATAATTTTACTTTAGCATTTAAAAGATTAATATTTAAAATATTTGCTGCTTGTTTTTGTGTTATATCCGGGAAGTGCTTTATAAGAGCCAAAATGAAGGCGCCTTTTATAGCTCTTATATCTAAAAAAATTAGTAATGCTAGTCCTAGAATTATAAAACTCTTTAAAAAACCTCGAAATAACCTTTATTCTCCTAATACTCTCTCCGGCTAAAGTATTAAGCCTTAGTTTTCCTCTTCTTTATCTTTATCACTCGAGTCTACTTCCTCGATTTTAGGCTAAAGGTCTTGCTAGAATTAAACCCTCCTTTTAAAGACCCTTTTTAGTAGTAAAACAATTATAATTATATAAGCATTTTTCGAATCTTTTAAGTTAGTAAATGTATTATCTTACAAACTATTGTCCTTATAGTTTATAGCCATTTTCATCTTGCTAATAAATAGCATCCTTAGTAAGGTCTTAGGAGAGTTATCAATTAAAAAGAATATATCTTTGCAATTAACCCCCTTTATAATCTTAATTTTAATCTTAGCTATATTAGCAAAACCGAATTAGTCTCTTGTAATTATAAATATAATAAAGGTATTAATGCTATAAATAATATAGCTTAAGTTTTTAGCTGTCTTTATAAATAAGATATTGCATTTAGCTTTAATATCTAGTATATTATAGCATTTTATTTCTTTACTAGGGCTATATAATAAAAATCAAAGTCGAGGGGATACGATAATGCTCTTCTTCGAGATAAGAGTTTTAAAGTTAAAAGTAGCTATATTTCCTTAAAGCATATAGCTAGTTACTTGGGTAAGCTATGTCATGTTTTGCATTATATATTTTAGTTTATTAGCTATAGTAGTTATCTTAGTTGTTTTCTTGATTTCTTTAGCTATATATATAGCTATTATATTTCTTATTCCTAGAATTGTCATATAAGCTTAGTTGTCTCTTAGCTATTAGTGCTAAATTGTAGCTATAAGGTTAAAAGTTTTAAGAGCATTAATAATTATTTTTACCCCTTTTTGCGTATATAAAAGCAAAATAGTTGCATTCTTCAATAGTAAAACAAGGTCTTTATCTTATATAATTTGAGTTAACTCTAGTTCCTTATTAAAAGCCAAGTTAAGGTCCATATCTTGTAAGGGTTTAGTATCCCTTTTAACTCCTAATGTAGCAAATCTTTAGCCTTTTGCGTGCAAGAGCTTTTCCTTTGCTTAAGCTTATTGCTTTATAATATCTCAAGCAATTTATAGTCCTTTTCTTTTTACTTTTAAAGATTTAGTAGCATTTATAAATAATATAAGATATACTATATCCTTATATATATTACTAATAAAGATGCTATCCTTATTTATAATATTTATGTAATTGCTTCTAAGAATAAGAATATTATTAGTGTCTCGACGCAAAATCTCTTTGCTCTTATATAAATTGCCAAGTGTAAAAGGGGCTTAAGACTTGTTTTTCTTATAGTTGCTAAGCTAAATATTATTTTATAATTATTAGGCATTTACAAGTCGCATTAATATATTATAATTATACTCCCCTCCTTAAAGCTAAGTCTTAATCTAGTTAAACTAACGCTAATTATTCTATAAAATAAGAGGTATAAAGGGGCAATTAAAGTCTTATTTTCCTTTGCACTAGTTATAGCTATCCTTATAAATGCACTTAAAGTTAACTAGCTCCTATATTAATAAATAGTTGTTCAAGTGTATATAATCGCAATTAAGATTTATAGCACTATTTTAATCCTTTCTAAAATACCTTAAACAATTCTTATTAAATAATTAGAATATAGTATTAATTTAAGCTATATTTTACTAAAAATCCGGGTAAGGGCAATTATTACTAGTTAATATAAATGCTCCCTCTCCTCTTTTATTATAATAACTACCTCGACTTTAACTGCATCTACTAAAACCCCCTTTATTATAATAACCTTTAAATGCTTAAGTGTCTCTTAAGTTGTTAATTGTAAAGAGTATAAACTAAATCTTGTTAGTAATAGTAGCAGTCGAAGCATTAATAGCCTTTTACAAATCCTTTTAAGTAATAGATAAAATTGATAATTTTTGTAGTTCCTTTATTAGTTAATCGATTTTATTAGCTAGTTTCTTAGGCTTTATTGTCCTAAAAATAAGAACTTTTAACACTTTACTAGCTCTAGTAAATTCCTTTGCTAATGCAAGTATAATTAGAGGTAAGGGAAGGGCGTATTTATTATTTGTTATAAGTATTATGTCTTATATAATTATATTAAAGTGTTTTTAGCGTAGCTAAGAGTATTTTAAGTTATTAGCCTTGTTATACCTATATCTCTTTTCCTTATACTTATATGCAAATATAGCAATTTTGTGCATTTTGCTATAGTTATAAGTTGATATATTTATAAGCTTATAGTTAAAGTCTTTAAAGATCTAGTCCTTAACTTGAGAAGGAAGACTCTTTATAAACTCCCGGCACTAGTAATTGCTATCTAATTCCTTTTTCTTTACTAGTTTAGTCGATACTCTATAAAACAAGTTAACAAAGGTCTTAATAGTAATGTGCCCTCTTTAAGACTAAGTAATAATTCGATTTAAGAAATTATAACTAATCTTAAAAGTCTCTTAGTTATACTCCTTATACTCCTTCTTTAAAGCCGCGTAAAACTTGGCTTTATTATACTTGTTAAAGCTATTAATATAATATTTTGGCATAGCCTTAACTTAGTCCTTATATAATAGTAAAATATATTTAATAATATACTCTCTTTTTGTGGTTATAAAGACCTAGTAATCCTCGCATATATTAATATATTACTCTAAGAAGGTAAAGATATTATTACCCTTAAATTATAAGACTCCTTATGCTTTAAGCAAAGGAAGGTGTAGTTTAGGAACTAATACGTACTTGTTATCCTCTATTATGCTTGTGTTTAGTATTAAAATAGTAAGCTTATCTTTTAAAGATATAAACTAAAGTGTAAGTTGCTATACTAGCAAATTATAAGGGAAATTAGCAGTTACTATACTTAATTTAAAAGTTAATTAAGCAATGTTTTTAGTTAGAATAAGTAATAAACATTTTGATAAGTCCTTTAAAGCTTATTTTTTGCTATTTCGATTGCTTATGCTATTTTATTCTTATTTTTTTGCTTTTAGCTATACTTGTAGTTTTTTCTCTCTTTTCTTCCTCTTAATGCTATGTCCTTCTAAAAGATTATAACCCCCTTTATAATATTATCCTTCTATTTATATTATAGCTTTATAGCTATTTTGTGTTTATATATTCTTAGTTTTTTGTGTTTTTGATTTTTGCTAGTCTTATGTTTATACTTTACTCGTTCTTGGTTTTTCTTGTATATCTTATACACTTTTATATAGCTTTTACTATATAAGGACTCTCGTCTAGTGTTCTTATAGTCTAAACTTCAAATTAAAGTTAGTGGCTTTCTTACTATTAGTAGTAAAATAATTAAAAATAAAACGCAAATTAATAATATAAGCTTGTTTAAAAGTGCTAAGACTCCTCTTTAATATAGCTCCGTCTTATAATTCTTCTATTTTATTTTAGCTACCTCTTCTTGTTGCATTTTTATCCCTTTTAAGTTAAGCTTAGCTAAAGCTATTCTTGATTAAGCTAATAGGTTGCCTTGTGGCTATTTTAGCTTTATATTAGCAAGAATTATTCAAAAATTAGACTATATAATGTAAGGGGGGTGGCAAGGCGTACAACCAAATGAATGGAGGGAGTGCAAATGGTGATGCATTTGTTGACTAAAGAACTAAGTGTACAGGTGTCCTGAATCACTAC
>Ga0302221_10000913_pt1 | contig 19690 bp, 18 predicted proteins | sample II_Palsa_E2_1_FD_193517 | JGI IMG/M metagenome (GOLD analysis project Ga0302221, IMG submission 193517) | Peat permafrost microbial communities from Stordalen Mire near Abisko, Sweden - II_Palsa_E2_1 | ecosystem: Environmental > Terrestrial > Soil > Palsa > Peat permafrost | place: Sweden... | reverse complement strand
TAATTAAATTTATATTAAAATATTAAATATTTTAAAATATAATAAATTTTATAATAATATTAAAAAAATTTAAATTTAAATTTAAATTTTTTTTATATATAATTTAATATTAAAAATATATAAAATATTATATTTAAAAATTTTAATTAAATTTAATTTTAAAATAATTTTTTATTATAATAATTTAATTAATAATTAATTTTAATTAATTTTTTATTTTTAATATATATAATAAAAATTTTTATTAATTTAAATATTTAAAAAAAAAATTATTTAAATTTTAAAAATAATTAATAAAAATAATTAAAATATTAAAATATTATTAAATTTTTTATTAAATTTTTTTATAATAAATTTTTTTATAATAAATTTTTTTATAATAAATTTTTTTATAATAATTTTTTTTATAATAATTTTTTTTATAATAATTTTTTTTATAATAATTTTTTTTATAATAATTTTTTTTATAATAAATTTTTTTATAATTAAAATATTAAATTTATTAAGCTTTTTTAATTTTTTAATTATATATTTTTTTTTAATTTTTTTTTATTTAAATTTAATATAATTATTAATAATAATAAATTAAATAATTTTTAAATTAAAATTATTATTAAAAATATATTTAAAATAATTAATATTTTTTATTATAATAATAAGAATTAAATAAATATTAGAAATAAAAATCTTAATTTTTAAATTTAATTAAAATTTAAAATTAAAGAAAAAAAAAATCGAGAAAAGAAAAATAAATTATATTTTAATATTTTTTTAACTTTAAACTTTAAATAATTTTATAATATTAATTATATTAAATAATATAATAAATAATATATATTAGTTATTATATTATATTAAATTTAGTTTTTTATTAATATATTAAAAAATTTATAATAATTTAATTAAAATTATTAAAGTATTTTTTTTATTTTTTTAATAATAATAATTCTTTTTTAGTTTTTTGTTTTTTTTAATATTTTTTAAATAAAGTTTTTTATTTTTTAAAATATTTATAATAATTTTAATAAAAAAAAATTTATTAAATAAATTAATTTTATTTTTAAAATTTATATTATAAATTAAAAATTAAATTAAAAAATATTTTTTATTATTATTATTAAAAAAATAATTATTTAAAATAACTTTAATTAATATTTTTAAAATTATATTATATTAAATTTAAAATATTTTATTTATAATTTTATTATTATTTTTAATTATTATATATTATAAATAATTAAAATTATTTAATTAAATTAATTTTATAATTATTATTTAATAAATATAATTAATTAATATTTTATTTATTAAAAATAAATTTATTTTAAATTAAAAAAAATATAATTTTTAATTAATTTAATTTAATCTAGAATATAAACTTTAATTAAGTCTAAAATAAAACCTTATATTCTTTTTACTCTTTTTTATTACAAGGGAAGGAGTTATTTATTAGTAGACGAGGGCAATGTCAATATTAAAAACCAATAAAATCCCAAATTGGTTCTTTATAAATCTGGAATAAGGTAAAACCTGCAATAGTACCTGACAGTGATCTGTGTCATTGCTGAGGAAATGTAAGCCAGAACGCAGAGATGGGAAAGGTCACATTCAAAAAGGGTGGGGATAGTGTGTGAATATTGAAGTCTCATTATCTCAACTTCGTACCATTATTATAGGCTTCCTGTGTATGCAATGCCGCTAAAACGAAGGTTGCCGCTCACTGCACTCGAAACCCGCCCGCCAAATAAAATGCATCCGGGTCGTAGACCAGTGATACCCCATCCAGAACCCCAAACTTCGGTATCCAGTCTTCGCCAAACGCCTGAAAATGCCACTCCAAACCACGTATTCAAACTGGTATATCCTCCTCTGCCTCCTAGTCGCTATCTGCATCCGGATTCGCAATATACAATCGCCCAGCGCTCATGGTCATCGTTCGGTCGTCAACACTGCCTCTTCTCCGTAACTCCTCGGGACTCTTCACGCTCTTCTCCCGGGTGACGGTGGACTTTAGCAGGCTGTTGCTAGCAAGTCTCGCTGCATCTGCCGTGTTCAATTCTCCCACATTGTCTGCCCTTTCACCACTGCTTCCACTTCCAGCGCTGCGAGTTCCGTCCTTGGTTCCATCCGTAGCAAAGTAGTCCTTGGCTCGTGTATGGCCACCAGGAACCGGTGTCTCGCCCGCCTCGAGCAGATCCTCCATCGAGTCCTGCCTCTCGCTCGGCGGCGTATTTCCAGAGCTCCATTTGCCAACCGTAGAACTGGCTCCAGATTGTCGAGAATATGTGAGTCCCCGCCTTCCACCGCTTCCAACGCTGCTCCTGCCGCTGCCTGTCCGGTGATGGTATCCGCCATATCCAATATTCCCACTATCCGCATCATCGTCGCTGTCCCCTCCCTCGACTTCACTGGCGCTTAACCGCATGGGCACACCGCCAACCCCACCAACAAGATCCCCAGGACTGTATCCAACCAGCCCGGACTTGCCATGATGTCTGATCTTCGCCGTGACCCGGTTGCTACCTGCCAAGCTACCCGATCCGCTTGTTGACAACCGCCCTGTTCCTGCGCCGCCGATGACTTCCATTGTAGCTCTTATTTTGGCAGCCTTCTGCTGGGCGATTAGCCGTGGGTCTTCATGCTGTGCTCGATCGCACCAGACTGTAGCCTTCTGCCTTCGCATCAGTGCTACGTATCCTGTCGCTGGGAGACCGCCAGATTGAGAGGAGGTAGATCGGCGTAGGTCTTGGGAGGTTTGTCTGAGGGGAGCAGGGCCGTTGCCGCTGCTGGCTGTGGTAGAATAGGTTGCATTTGAGGGCGTTCGCCGAGAGGTGTAGGTATGGACCTGCATGTTGCCTGGGTAGAGTTGTTGAGGTTGTGGCGGGTACAGGACGGTGGGGAAGGTATTTGAGGAGGTTGTTCGTGTCCGTGAATGGCCATAGGCGTTCGATGGTTGTGGAGGTAGAGGACCGTGATATCCCGCAGGCATGGGCTTTCGGTGAGGGATATCGGCCATCATGGCTGGGAATCAGGGAATATCGATACAGACAAGGTGATTGGGGGAAAGTGTGTTATTGGTCGAGGAGCCAAGTCAGGCTAGGTATCGTGAAGACTAGAGGCTGGCGGCTTCTAGTCTTTTCTGCAGTGCGGACGACAGCAGTAGCGTAAGATAGCTGAATAAAGTAGCTCGATGGTGGTTGGAAGTGAGCGTTTGCAGTTTGATTGCAGCCACGGTGAGGAAGCGGGCGCAGCGATTGCGGTGGGGCAATTGAGAAGCTGAGGGAAACGAAGGAGGAAAAAAAAAGAGAGCTCGAGATTTGAGGGATAGGATGAAGTATCGTGGTCGAAATGGCTCGAGGCCAGTTCTGAGGTGGATGGGGGAAGCTCTGAATTCGTTTCCAGGTCCGACGGCGAAGTCGATGCGCGATCTAAATAAGCGTCGGAATATCAGCACATGGACACGGACACGGACCCAGACATGACATGCCAAAGCAGGGCAGGGCAGGGCACAACCGCGCGAAGAACTGGGAAATACCGACAGTCAAGAGGAACAGGAAAGGGGGATGCGAGTTGTAATATTTTGTGCAGGAGTGGAAATGAAGTAATTGTTGTGCTCAATAAAATAACAAAAGCAACAAACGAGGGCCAGCGCGCAAGCGCACAAGCAGATGGTCTCACCTTTAGTTCAGCTGTTGCTGCGGTGGCCAGGATACGAATGAGAATGAGAGGCGCTGAAGTTCTCAAGCCGCAACCCCACCTCTTCTCGCACGATTACCCGATAGAGCAAAAGCCTCTCCTGCGCGAACTCTTCTGGGCGCGCAGAGCAGTCAGCAGCCAGCAGCCAGCTCGAGCTGAACAATAGCAGCAGTTTGGCAGGCTGGGCGGGCGTCGCGTATCTCGATTTCGACGGCCTGGAACAGGCCCGCAACGTGGACTCAGTAATGCGCGATAAGAATGTCTTGGAGTAATCACAGCGATTCCATAAAGGTTTAAGTAGCCCGACGGGTGTGCAGCAGCCGCATGAGCATTGAGCATGAACAGCGGAGTAGCAGATTGATTCACTCAAAAGGCCAAGGTCAGGCGGGGCCACGTTTGGGCGCGAGCATTGTTTTATGGTGAGTCTGACTTTCTACATTGACGTAAGTTTCGCATTCATGTTCCTGTCAAGAATTTGAAGGGTTTATGCTAGACGATCAAGATTTCCAGGATTGACTAGTTTCGCGCCGAGTTGACCAACTTGGCGGGTGGACGTCACAGAGAGAACTTTGGTGTCGCTGGCGGTATTTGGTACTGGATTAGGTATCAGGTATTAGGTATTAGGGGTTATCAACAGCCTCATATAGGGCCAAGTCAAGGGGTCCAGCAGGAATCGGAACATCTGGTCCCTGACTTTCTGGGCACTCTCGGCGCTCCAACTGGGAAATATGCAAGGCTTCATTTATATATCTGCTGTTATAGCCTCACAACCAGCAACCGTGAGATCAAGATCACGACTCTGTCTTTGTCCCGGCGGCTCTTTGGGCGAATGGGGCAACGACGAGCTGTCCCCCGCTCTGGTGGGCTGACTGACGTAGTATTGCGAGTTTAGCCAATCAAAAGGTTTCCAATGGACACCTCTGCCCACCCTGTAGCCACGCTCTCGGTGCTTTCACCTCCTTCGGCAAATCCGTCGCGTAGAGTAGCAGCTCGTAGAGGTTGCGCCAAGAACCTCCCCCCATTCGGCGCACCCGAGAAACTTTACTACTCTACTTACATAAGCCAACGGTCTTCAGCCAGTCAGAACTCTAAAGCACCATCAGGCTCAAGCTTACCCATCCTGCAAATAAACCTCAATACTTCTCTGGTAATACCAAGCAAAGTCAAATAAGCGCCAGCAACCACTCAGCAAAGGAACAAGGAACCTGACCACCGTATCTTATCGCTGCCCCTCATCTCCATCAAGCTGGTTACATTCAACCGTCCACCGCCTTACCTAGCAAACCCTCACCGTTCCTGCAATATCAACGGTCTCCTATGATTTCCTGCCCAGTTTTCCCCTCGCTACCAAACCAAGGTTCCTTCCCACCGCCAACTCATCGAGAATCTCCCGAGGCGCATCTGATTCCCATCCATCTCCTGAGAGTCTGAGACATTCCACGCCAAGCTAAATAACCTTACTTACCTACGTCACACCCGTGCACGCTTGGCATGGATAACAATTCATGATCAGTCATCAAGATGACGAGAAACGAGCTAAACAAACTGAAAAAGAATGGAGCCCAACTGAGTAACTCTTGCTTGGCGAAACGGACAGGAATCGCATGTGCGACGCACCGGCACAGTCCCGATCCGATATCTTCGCTGCCTCTTTGCTGCCTTTCTGCCTCCGAATTCTCACTTCCCGATCCGAGCCCAGCCCCCACCTCACAATCTCTCCCCCTACAAATGAGGGGCACTCTCATTTGCACCATCCAAACCCAACCTCCTCCTCCACTCCATCGCGAGATCCAAATGCAATGCATTAAAGCTTAGCTTATGCGGGGCACATTACTGTACAAGAAGGATTCCCTCCCCAGTTCTCCATTGGCGTCTGCACTGCACACTGCACCTTAATCACACCTCGCGCTCTCTCCCCACAGTCACACAGCATGCAATGCTGTGCAACGCAAACCTGCTTTGCCCCTCACTCACTCACCGACTTCACGCAAGATTAAAACCTACTTGCACATTATTTGCTCTTCTCGCATAATTGATTAAAATCATGAATCGCGGTTGGCGGTGATTAATTCGCTCTTACTGATTTAATCTTACTTAATTGCGAACTGTCGCTCGCTGATACGGTACTTGTAAAGAATCATGCAAGTCCCCATTCAATCTCCTTCGTGCTTAGGTACTCTCCTGTCTTTCCCCGCACTAACAATCCAATCAAGAACCCAACAAATCCATTAACCGTAAAATCAACCATAAAATCAACCATAAACCAACCATTCTTTCCAAAAGAAAATAGATTCCATAATTCTCATCATACCACAACCCTAAACCCTCCACATAATCCAACCCTAAATCAAAGCCTCACAACGTGGCCCCAATACCCTTCCCTTCCATCTTATCCCAGATGCCTCACACTCACCCTCACACTCAATCCCAGATCCCAGCCTCACTCACTCACCCTCACCCTCGCGATCAGGATCTGCGGGGTGTGAGGTGATGCGGTACGGTAAAATGTCTGACAGCTGGCATGCGGCCGTGCCGGCCCGCGCGACAGGATTCGGCTAATTTTGCGGGACGGGGACGGGATCTGCGTTTGCAGTTTACTGTATGTCTCGGGTTGTTCCTCTAAGTCGGGGGAGGCGGGGGGAAAGGGGATGTTGCTTTTTCGGGGCTCTTTTTCTTTCTGGTTTGTTGGGTTAGTAATGGGGATGGGGAGGATGGGACGTCATAAGGGAAGTACGGGGTGTATTTGTGGAAGTAGAAAGGTTGTGGGGAAGGCGTGTGACACGTGATGCTGCCATGTCACGTGAGAATTAGAATCAGTCTGAATGGTTGATTAAAATGCCTAGTATCCATGCAGCCCTTTGATTCTAGTGGGTTTCAGCTCTCTTTTTTATATTAGCACATTAATCTAGGGGGAAAAGAAGGGATTAGGAAGGGAAAAGAAGAGTATAGCACGTGATACCCCTATTTTATCCGGACTGTAAACAAATAGCTAGACTCCTTATCACTGTCGTGGCTATAATTAATAAAAGAATCGAAAGGCTCGATGCGACGGTGGGGCTTTTATTAATACGAAGACGAGGTAAGGTTAATATAGTTGCGCGAGCTATTTAGCCTTTTAGATAAAGAAAATAAAGACGTGGACTGGGTTAGTGTTTCGAAGAGAGAATACCTTGCGAGGAGAGAAGGTCCTGGGCTGAGCTTAGCTGTAAATGCAGGAAGTTAAATAGAGGTGGAAGAGGCGAGTAAGGTGCGTTCTGGTATAAGGAATCAGAGGGTATGTCACTGAAAAAAAGTTTACTTCTTGTATTTTTTTAGTGTACCCTAACTCGGAAAGCTATACGGAGTAATTATTAAAAATATTGAGTCACTTGCTGAGGTTCTGAGCTAGTTCGTGTTCTTTGGAGCTGCAAGGCTAATTTCTGGTCTGAGGGCGGTGGTGGAAGCGGTTGTTGCTAGTCAAGACAACGATGTCATGTTTAAGTTTTATATAACCTGTCAAGTTTTAGGGAGGAAGATATGATTACTTAGATGCTCTAGATCCAGTCACTCAAATAGTGGACTGTGTGCGAGAGAGACTTCATCCAGAACATAAATTAATTCTGAAAAGAACTTTCTAGAAAAAAGTCAAAAACATTCTGCTAACCTACCCTTAGAGATAGTGGCTTGTACGGACATTCAATTCAACCATCCTATTCTAATTCAAACCATTCTCCTCATCCAAATCTCTATCAAAAATTCACAAACATAATATTGATTACATTCACAGCATCAAGCTAGGTGCAGCAGTCATCTTGGCACCCAAAGGCCTCGAACAAGATCCCGACGCCCGCTGTATCTTCAGGTTATACGTCTTGGACTCAGACACCCTGATTGATTTGCAGATCATTATTATTTATCAGCACGAGAGAAACGTCTTCTCGCAGTAGATGATTTGCAGCTTGCGCTCCTGAACCCGTGGGGTGCGATACGGTATGTAGGTTGGCCTTTAGGACTGAACTGAATTTCGACAAACCACCGGGGCAAAATTCCATCCATTGGAAAGTTCCAGCACGTAAGCCAGTTTCTCTATTAGGACAACTTCATACAGTCGAAAGTTTCAAACCGTCGATTTTTCACGGACTCGTGGCCGGCACACTAGGTAACGCGAGGATGAAATCCATCGCTACTGTGTGTTATGGTACCCATAGGGTGCGTATAGGCTGAAGCTCTCCGTGTAGACGCTCTCGTGATGTGCGGTTTAGTAAACACGCCGGGCAGTGTATAATGTAGTCATCTAAATGCATTCGAGAGGGGGGGAATAATTTACATCCCAGAAACAAAAAATTCTGTGAACGCAACAACAACGCAAGACGGCACAACGTGGTCAGCGCATAATGCCCCCAAAGCCATCCTCTACGAACGTGTATCGAAGACTGAACGACGCCTTGAAGGACGGTCACGTACCGGCTGCTAAAGACGTGGAAGAATGTTTTGTGACATTCGGAGACCAGAGACCCAGTCGAACATCACTGGTTGCTGCAACTTTATCTGAAGAACTTGGATGCGAAGGATTAACTAGAACGGATCAGAGCGGCGCGAACAGAAAAGGCGGCATTGGGAGCGAAGTCGACCATTTTCAGGCAAAGCCTGAGGTAGATGACGGCGACGAGGAGGACCGTAAGGCGAAGTATGGCCGACTCTCGAAGGCATGGGAGCTAATGCAAAGTGGTTGAATGTGCTTATTGCTAGCAATGATAAGTGCGTACGAGAATACTTGATTGGATTGGAGGATTGAGGAGTATGTAATTTACGTACGTTCTTTGGGTGATTTGTCTACGCTTCACGGACTGTTTGCTGAGGGAGCGACGAGGGGGTACATTTTGGATGATGTTTGTCGTGAGGAGGAAACGGAGGTGGAGGTGTTTGATAGGGATATATGTAGGGACTTTGGATTTTGGTACTGCTGTTAAAGCATTAGAGGTAAAGTTAGTGTTTAAAGGGTGTAACTCGCAAGGCAGAAGTGGGCTGTCTCTCAATGCCGCGACTTCTGTGGAAATGAGATCGTATTTTAGTGTTTACTCCATGACTTTGGATAAGTATTGATCTTACTTATTATGCCAAAAGGAGGTGAAACTACTAAGCATATTATATACTCAATAGTTATAATTTACAAATGTATGAGTTAGGGAAGGCATCTGTTCAATTGGTTTTATTGACTTTAAAAATAGGGGTAAGCTCGCTTAACTTCTCAACGTTGAATCTTACGTGTACTTTCACTTCCAGATTCAAGGAACAATCCAGCAAACCTCAGACTATAGCAGGGAACACTTGAAATCTTATTGACTCTTGAAGCCACCAATATATAGCGTATTCAAGCAAAGTCGGCGTACATTTATATTTATGCGAATGGCCCTTACAAACATCAAATGAGGGTATGATTTTCATTATAGCCGACGAAAATCTTCCACCTAGAACCACTGCGCGATACCCCGGGACTTGAAGCAAGAAAGCCAAATGCTGAGAAAAACTGCTACCACTGCATTATTAATACATTTCACACACTTGGCCTCTGGCACACACCTCAGCACCTAACCACCTCCAAAATCTCCTCCCTCGCCTCCAGGGACAATTTTTTATCCCACCGAACATATTCCCAATTATCATAAGGCGTCGGATTGCGAGTTGCACCTTTCTCGATCAGAAAGTTCACTACATCCACATTCCCTCCCTTAGCAGCCTTCGTCAGAGCCGTCCACTTCGAGTGAGACATGGCGTTCACATTGGCCTTCCCTTTCTCTAACAACGCTTCAACAATCGCAACATGTCCCTTCTCAGCTGCCACAATGAGTGGGGTAGAGCCATCCGCAGTTGTACTGATCTCAGGATTCGCGCCGGCCTCGAGGAGTGCGATGCAGGCGTCTTTGCAGTTCTCTGTAGCCGACCAGATGAGCGGGGTCCAACCTTCACTATCTTTTGCATTAATCGTAGCTCCATGTTTTACGAGTAACTCTACCATGGTTTTGTCATTCTTCTTCACTGCGTTGATGAGAGGCGAGTAGCCAGGATACTGGTAGTAAATGCTCGGATTAGCGCCAGCGTCGAGTAAGAGCTGTGCACATTCGATATTGCCCTGGATGCAGGCTTGGATGAGAGGCGTAGAGCCTTCGCTGTCGATATCGATGTATGGCTTGTGCTCGAGGAGAATGCGGATGCACTCTTTATTGGAGCGGTCGGCTGCTACATGCAGGGGTGCTTGTCCCTGTTCTCCATCTACTCCTTCGTCCCCAGCATTTACATTTGCGCCGTGATAAAGGAGTTGTTTGAGTATGTTTGGATACATGTATCGAATTGCTAGCGACAACGGTGTGTAGCCATCCTTGTCCAGCATCTCCATATCTGCGCCTGCACCGAGCAAGATGGTGACCATATTCTCAAAGCCTAACCGGATTGCGAGATGCAATGGTGTGCACTCGTCCCCATCTTTTGAATTGAGTAGATCTGGGTTTTGCACGCGCGATGTAAGAAGGGAGGTGTTCTCTCTCTTGATGGCCCGGACGATGGGTGGGTCCTCTGGACGCACCTCTCGTATGGGAGCACGCTGGTACTCCTGTCCTCGGAGAATGAAGCCCGTCAAGTCATGATTACCGTCCTCACCGTCCTTTGGACATGCCTCTCCGCTTAACTTGCAGTGCTCACATACTTTGAACGTCTGGTCTGAAAGGGTGGGGGGTTGAGGGTATTGGTCGCAGGTGAAGCAGCAGTACATGACGTCTTCTATTGAGAACAGAGAAGAACAGACAAAGCAATACGTTTCTGGAGTGCTGTGTAGCCGGATATCAGCGGTCTGTGCTGACAAGCGTGCTTGAGTACACTCGCTGCAATCGCACGCTGAATCTTGATTTTCTGCCGTTATTCGCGCTTGGGTACATTCGTTGCACGTACAAAGCTGGCTTTCGGGAGCGGTAATCGAATCCTGGCTTTGCGTTGTGAGATTATTCTTGCTGTATCCATAAGACGTGCATGGTCCGTAAGATTGACCTTCCTTCGTGGCGTTGGTTAGTTGACATCGTGCAGTGAAGTCGCTTCCAGTGTAGGTATTAGAAGTGCAGGGTCTGTAAGTTTGGATTCCAACGCCAGTTTCTGAATTTTGTGCCGCGACTTGAGATCCCGTTTTGTTGTTGGTGATGTAAGGTTGACGAGGTCCAGCGTAGTTATTGGTAGTGTCGGGGTTTTGAAAGCTTGGAATGGGAGGGCTTGGATTCCGATTGTTTGAGATTCCTGGGGCCACGGCGAGAGATTGGCTCCCCATGTTGTTCTGCGTTTGTGCTGCGGGACCGGCTTGATTGCAGTCATCGCATGTACAAGGCTGATTAGAAGTCATAATGTTTGGGCTTTGCATCTGGGCATCACGTTCCTGAGTACATATATCGCAGCTGCATGTTGGCCCTGGACTTGGAGCACGACTACTGGATCTCCATTCTTCTGAAGGCAAGGCGAGATTTGTAACCGACGCTTCAGGTGATGAGCCCGCGGAAGGAATGGGTGATGAGCTACTCCAATTGCTAGACTTTCTCGCAAACTCCTCTCGCTCAGCGAGAGCCATGGCATTATTCGATGAAGAAACAGCTTGAGCAGAGGGCAATTCGTGCTGGTACCACTAGTCAGCTGTCATATACCTCCAATAGAGAACGGATTGACAGACCCGAACTTGCTCTGAATTTGCCTCCACACTTGCGACGATTCTTGCAGTGCTTGCCAAGCCTTGTCTGATGGCTGCTTTTATCCTAGGATATATTGTCCCTTCACCCCTTTTGATCCTTGAAATCTGAGAATGATCGGTCTCGGCATAGATCACATTTTCTTTAGGATAATACATCAGGGAAGAGTTAGTTACCATCAACTCAGGTTTACCTTCTCGCACCCACTTTCCGTTGGGGCCCTGCGGCCTGTTAATCCTAATGACATACTAGTCAATGAGCAGCACATACCATAATTATTGTCTTCGTCGGTTTGCGCTCCAAGCAGGAAAGGATGTCAATATCTTTAGCGATATAACGAAATTGCCCGTTGATCTCGTCGAGTGCTTTGGAATCTTGGGTGAGGTCCCTAATCAACAGTTCCGTCGCTTTTCCCTTGACGAGTGTTTCCATAGCGGTGACGTTCAAGCCCCGATGTGGTGCGGAGAGGAATACGATTGTTCTAACGGGTAGACGGGATGGGTTTCTATCGAGGGTTTTTAGAATGAACACACAGCAATGGACGGGCATATTACATACAAGCCTCTGAATTTCACTTCAACCAAAGCTTTCTTAATGATCAAACAGCCAAGGCTATGTCCAATTAAGAGAATTGGTCTTGCTTGCAGTGTAAGTCTTTCATATTATTTCTTATCAAGACGACCTTACCGACTCTCACACTAAAGTTTATCAGTATATGCCTCTTTGTGGGGGAGGGGGTGAGTGGGGTAGGTTAAAGTAATTTTACCTGTCCCGAGTCACGAATGGAAACCAAATTCTGCCAAAATGTTTCCGCATAATCATTCAACGTACTGAATGAATCACTGCCTTGCAAAGTAGCATCGTATCCGTATGTCAAGATCCTTGCATTGGGGGCATCTCGAGGAAGATAATCCCTCAGCCACATATTTTCAGCAGTATGAGCCCATGAGCCATAAGCGTGACCTGCCAGACCGGTCACGGCAATGATGCTGAAAACTTCGTTAGTCCAAGGGACACAGTGAGGCTTAACAAGGGATCCAATATATGTCAAAAGCATCATCCACTTACTCAGCAACAATCGGGCCGTCTTCTTTGTCAGGCACATAGAGTGGTGTAAACCCCATGAACGATTTGTCAACGTCAATGTTGTGGCTAGCAATCCTGGGCCCTTGCTCCTGGTTCTCGTGGCTTCGGAAAAAGACCGTTGCTGTTAAGTCCCCTTCCTGTAGTTCTGGAGTATCGACGGAGGGGCATAACGATTTGACTTCAATGTCCCGTCGGTCTTCTTGGATGAAGTAGTCTTTGAGTGTCTCCTTCGTAACGAAATTAGGAATGTTTTGCACGCGATAGGTAAGAAATTTCCTCTTGAGTTGCTGATCAGTTGCCATGGTGGGAAGCGATCTGAAATCGTAGTCAGATCCCTTAACATCTGGCTGCTGGTGCTTTTTGAAACTTGAATCAATTTATGTTCTCCAGTGGAACGGTACGAAGTCAAAATATAGCTCTTAATTCAACTAGAGGTCTTTGAGGATGGAAAATATGATCTAACGGCGCGAAGGGTCAACTTCGTATATGTTAGCCGCGGCAGGTAATCGGTATAGAGGAACGACACTCCGTTGGAGGAAATTTACCCTGCTTTTTGCGCGCAGCCGTGTAAATGAAATTATATTGCATATGCATACTCCCACCAATACCATCTGATAGCTCGCAGTTACTGCTCATGCTGGAAGACTTCGAGGCTGGATGTATCTCTACCTCCGATAAGTTAACCAATAGCCTGTAGTAGCTTTCCATCACCCACCTTATTTTAATAATTCCACGCTGGTTTGCATATTATTTGTGCCGCAAGGTGTTGATGAGATAGCAATTCAATTCCACAACTGCTCTTAATTCGATGATGCTCCCGAAGCAACGTCTGCGGTGTTCCGTAATCATGTAACACATCCATTTGGAGAGTCGTACAAATTGGACGGCGGACCTGTGGTATTTCGCTGTGTTGCCCAGTTTCAATTCAAGCAAACAATCAATGGCCTATTTTAAGCCAATTACTGACTTATAGGCCCATCCAAAAGAGTCCTTCAGACTGCAGTGTTCCGACTTCATGTAACCCACCCGTTAGGAAAACTTAGATACTTAATTCCAAACCTCGTATCAAATCCTGCGGTGTTGCCAGAAAGCAAGCAAACATTCGGCTCCCACTTTGGACCTTTCATTGCAGAACCCCATAAGTGCTGAACGGGCAAGTCAAGGACTAAGCAAAGGCTCGGCACAGAAAAGTAGATGGAACTCCTGGGTTCGACATCATTTGAAGAAAATCACTATCGGATTTCAAATTGTTCTTCCCTCGTCAAGAGAACCCCGGTCAGACAAACACCACATCAGTTTCAGCCCCTGTTTTACCTCACGGACAAGCAACAATGCTCAAGCCCCCGTTCAATTGTCGTCTATCTTTGCCACCCGAGTCGCCACACTTACCACCAGTCGAGAACAACCAAAGCCCACCTGACTTGGATAGAAGTACTAGCCCAAGGAAACCACATCACACTCTACCAGTCGTCTTTCGCAGCGGCCCCACCTTAACTCTCACCCAATCTAATATCTCTACCTTCTTTATGTCGGAACTGCAGACTCCCCGCCTGAATATCATCGCTTCCTATCTTTGGCTCGCGGGTTCTCCGGGTTGCGCCCGCGCACTACATCGACAGATTCTCTTAGGCCGCGAGATCCTAGTCACGGAAGATCCGAACGAGCATCTCGTATGGCATGTTTGGCATGAAAGTAGAATTTTCGTTAAGCCACTTCCTGCATTTTTGTTTCAGATCGAATGCTGGGAGGATATACTTTGTAAGGAAAGAGGATTGTTTGTAGCTGCTTGCAGCTTTCTCTTGTCCTACGCATGGCTTGTGAGATATGAAAGCGACCTCCGAATTGCACACGAGAAGGGTCTGCTTCCTGAGTCCATCACTTGGGAATCCTGGACCAGTTTCCTCAATGATTTTCTCCAATACATCGACTTGACTTGTCGGGCAGGTATCTCCCCACGTTTTCAGTACGGGGAATTGCGTCTCTCGCGGCTGAATAAGATTTACCGCTTGACGAGTTTTAGTTGGGAGGAAATTGTAAGGGGATACATGACGTTCTCAACGTGGTATAAGGATTTCTTTGCAAAAAACTTTGCCTGGTTATTGGCTGTCTTTGCAGCGATTGAGGTTTGTTTAAGTGCAATGCAAGTGGTTGCATCCTTAGGGGACGAGGGAACTGCCTTTGAAAGGATGAGCTATGGATTTGCTGTCACGAGTTTGTTCATAGCTGCTGTGTCTGTTGCGGTTTTTATTGGTTTATGGGGTGTTCTTTTTGTTCATCATCTGACAAATGCATATTTGATTAAGCGACGAGTAGAAAAGGAGGGGCAATTAAGTTGACCAGGATTATGTGAACTCAGCCAGGCTTGTATACGAGATTGGAGGCATCAAAAGCTCCCTTTTACAGGAAGAAAAGTAGATAATTCTCTTCTGCTTTTATAATGCCCTGGAGTGGGAGGGCGGATCGCTGTTGGGATCAAGTATGTCTGAGGAATCCATATTCATTAAGTCAACAAGAGACAGTGTCAATACAGAGAGCAATGATTCGTATATTTAAACTAAGTTTATGTTATGGATACACTGTTCTGATCTTCCCACCTCGATGGCCTCGCTCAAATCTCTGTTGGATAGTAGTCAACTCGAGCTGCCCTAGGGCTTCCTAATAACAGCAGATTTCGTCTTCGCATGGGCCAGCAGCCACTTTTTGTACTGCGTACGGAAATTTAATAGCTACTGGAGTTTTACCTCGGTCTCCCTCCTCTCAAACTTTCTATTGTCTAACACCAGATTCCCATCTCCACCTTCCTCCGTTATTTGGCCAAGCTCGCGTAGCCTCTATAACGACTGCTCTAAATGATTTTCGTATGAGTCAACGGGGCCAAAATCGAGGACTTCCTACTTCATAACTGCTGCAATATAAGCTTTTTCTTTGGAAGAAAAGCTTCGGAAACTTTGATTTGAGGCTCAGCCTAGCACAGTCAATCAGGTTCTCTTCTGAAAATTTCACTCTGTTCACAGCTTGCTATCGGAAGGTGCTAAGATTCCTTGCGCCATCGTACAAAACTGGTATGATAATTGGGGTGTTGGCACATGGGCGTGTAGTCGATTTCTGCAAAATCAATTGCGAATGCAATCGAAATTTCAGTACATTCACACGCCTCTAAAGAAACGTTTCAAAGCGAAGCTAGTCGAGGTGAGCGTAAATGAAGATAGCTCACTCATATTTCTTACATAACCGGCTGTCATATCCTGGTCGATATAAATTGCAACCAATTCTACTTTCTTGCCGTCTTCCACGTTATTATTCGCAACAGTAGCAACAAAATTCGAAGGATCAATAATGCACTGTTGAAGAACTTGTCTACGATCTACGTCAAGTTAGTTCTCCGGTATTTCCTCTTCTCTTAACAAACTCAAATTACGGGGTGAAAATGAATGTGCTGCGTCTCGCAAGGGCATGGGCCTTCTTGGTGAGACCAAACGGTAGCGGAACCTGATAACATATGGGGTCATTACTCGGTGAAAGAAAGTCACCACTTGTACGGCTTCGCACTTCAAGAACTGAGAGAAGTCCTAGGTCATCGGAGGTTAGAGGCACCTGAGGCCACACTTGCAACCACCCTGCTCTTGTCGACGTATGAGGTGAGTTTGTCCTTCTAATCCGATGTAGCTCTTACACAACCTGAAGAAATAAGCAAGCGTTCTTGAGTTCATCGGAGAACGGCCAAGGGTGGGTGAGCCACGTTCGAGGCGGCTCATGGATCTTACGATCTATTGATCGAAACCTATTTTCGAGTCCGGTTGGCAGGATGCTCCGTCCGCGAATACGGACCATGCATGTAAGTGGTCTCAGAGCACGGTAAGTTGCAATATTGATGGCGCCCAGATACTTGAGTCGATTAAAAGCCGCAAGAGATCGCCCTTGATAAGGCTGCATTTCAACTTGATCACTGGAAACGAGACCATTGATATACATGGCCAGCTTCAAGACCTTATGATACAAATACCTGGTCTCTTGGAGACTTTCGATTCGCTCGCTGTGTTCCAAAGTCATGAAATATGAGGTAGAAGCACGCGGACCTCCATTATTCAACGAGGTGTACGTCTGCAGGTTCAGCTACCAGCTTGGTGCGAGGTCTTGAGGGAACAAATGCCTCTCCAGTTATACTCAAGTATTCATCCAGTAGCTCAAACCCCCGCAGATACGTCCGGGACTCGAATATTTCCAAGAGCTTTCCAATTCCCGAGTCTGAATATCGCACAGATCCTGCTTCTGTACTGGTCAGCGCTAATCGTCTTAGACCGTACTATGCAAGATGTCGACTACATAATCGCAAAAACCCAGGTCGAAACAGAAAACCCCCGGACGTGTCGAACTCGCCGTATCGAGACAGCGCCAGCGAGAGCGACTTAGGTTTCAGCCAACACTCTAGCCACAGCATCCCGTCAACTGTTCACATCGCCTCCCTCGCTGGGAAAATCTGCCAATTCTTTGAATACTGCTATAAAGGCACTAACGGCACCTTCGGCATTCAATCCACGGTGTTTCCTCGGTGGGTGGCAACTGAATTCTACGCCTCGGACCCCAACTATCATTGTGAGTGGGCTTGGTGTGAGGAGGTTGATAATATGACGGCTCCAGGATCACGGTTTGATTTGCCGGTTATGAAATTTCGAAGTCTCGTTGAATATGAGATTTGGCGGGAAGGATATAAGAGAAAGAGAGCTGCGGTTCGAGGAAATGCGGTTGCACTCCTTGGTGGAAGGCAAAGCAGGCACTGTCATGCAACTCCGTGCGTTGAATTACGCTACGCGGCACATAACATAAAAATGAGGCCTTTTTCAGAGCTTCCGGTGTGCGCTTTCGATCGTGAAGTTGATGTGCGCTGGTTTCCGGGAAACATCGGTATACTCGTTTAGGCTGGAGAGCAAGATGCTGGCCTTTCTGCAGCGTCACAGCTAATATATTTTAGATCTGAAATTTAGAGTTTACTGATCCCCCAGAGTGATTGTGTGAAGTCAAAATATAAAAGATTGACAGATAATGTTCGATAGATGAAAAATGAATTGATATTATAGACCATAATCCAACAGAGAAACTAGTACCGTTTTTGTCGTGTATTTCCTACAATCAAGTTCGTTTTTACTCCCATTTTCGCTCGCACAAGGAAATCCAGACAAGAAATCACCTTTCGCCAACCACAAAACCCAGCGCTCAAGATAAAAATATGGAAACAAAGTCAACCGATATCTCTAACACTCGCCAAGCTGTTCAAGATAGGGGGATTTTAGTAAGGTTTTTAATTTTCAAGGAATCATCCCAACCCCGCCCTGTCATGAGACGGGGAATAATAGCTGGGCTTACCAGCTTGTATGCTTCCGATGTAATTGGGAGAAGTAGTGGCATTCGAACACCGCAAACAAGAGTCAATTTATCACCAGGCTTAATAGTATCACAAGCCATACCGAAGTCGCTAATAATTTGGCTGGTATCGATCTTTCCGTTCTTGGAAAGTAATGCTCCTTCGACGTGTGCTTCCCTTCTGCGGTGATGTGCTCTCTGTCTCGGATCTTCACCACAGCTATTGGCATACAATTGGAGGGAAGTACAGAAGAATACTTTCCGACCTCTTGCTAAGGCATTGCATACTGCGATATGTGTCTGCCATATCTTAGCAAGCGAAGTATAACGCGTAGTTAAACGTTGACACAACATCCACCCGTATGAGACTTGTCCTGATCCATGCTGGCGGTACATTTTCATTCTGTCTTTGATATTGCTTTGTGTAAGGAGTGAAAGAAGCAGGATTGGATCAATGTGTAGAAATCCCATCAAAAATTTAGCCCATTGTTGAAAATCCTCAGCCTTGAACTCGGCGAGGCCATAACTATCCGTTTCTGAGAGCATGGACAACAGATTGGTGATATGTCGAGTCTCGGACCCCGCAGGACGATAATCGTCTGTTCCCAGTAAGATTGATAACTGGTCATTGACATCTTTAGGCCTTGATTCTGTGATGTAATATAGAAACCGTATCATTCTTCTAAGGTTTGTACAGTGCTTGGCGAAATCCTGAGGTTGGTACATGTCCGATGTCTCTAGCAACTGATAAACTTGAAAGACCTGGCCGTATCGAAGGATACCACTAACTGTGAGTACGCTCTTATTTCGGTCATCCCAGCTAAATACACTTTGCGAGCCTGGTGTTGCATCAGCAGGATGACCCAGGTAGAGTGGCTGGCTAATCCATAGTGGATCCATTGCTGCAGACCAGTCCGGAGCCCACGATAGGCCACCCTCAAAATGGTTGGTTGCTGCGGGTATAAGTAAGGACAATGACCCTGTCACCTCGATGATATTCCTTGAAAGTTCGCTATAAATCTCGCATACAGGCAGTGTTGTATCAGGTAGCCATAGGTCGAATGTTGAAAGACGTTGCAGAATAGCCTGCACAGCAAGTGCTTTGTCCTTCACTTCGGTGCATTTTCTTGTGCAGAGGCCTTTGACTAGGTTAAGTGTTGTGTCATTTAGTGGATACACTGGCCCTCTAGTTATTAATATAAATATTATTATTAATTAAATTTTTTATTATATTTAAGTTATAATTTTTTATTTTTTTTATTTATAATTATATTATATTTTATTATAATATAATATATATATTTATATAAATAATATTAATATTTTTTTTAAAATTATAATAAAAAGAATTTATTATAAATATTAAAATTAAAATTATATTTAAAAAATATAAATAATAAAAATAATAAATAATAAATATTTTTAATAATAAAAAATTTATAAAAAATATTATTATATTATATTTTTAATATTTTATTTTATAATTATTAAATATTAAATATTTTTTTTAATATATAAAAAAATATATTTATATATATTTATTATATATAATTATATATATAATAAATTATTTATATAAACTAAAATATTTATATATATATATAAGTAAACGCGAATAAACATTATAGTTAATTTTGATTAAATATAATTAACGAGTAAAAGACAAGTATATTAATATTATTAATATTTTATTTCTTTCTTTAATTAATTATTTATATATATATTTAATATTTTTACGAAAATATAATAATTATTATATATTATAAATAAACTAATATTAATTAATTTATATTTATAAATTAAAAAAAATAATTAATTAAATTAATAAAGTATTTAATAATTTATAATTAAGT
>Ga0302221_10000911_pt1 | contig 19702 bp, 6 predicted proteins | sample II_Palsa_E2_1_FD_193517 | JGI IMG/M metagenome (GOLD analysis project Ga0302221, IMG submission 193517) | Peat permafrost microbial communities from Stordalen Mire near Abisko, Sweden - II_Palsa_E2_1 | ecosystem: Environmental > Terrestrial > Soil > Palsa > Peat permafrost | place: Sweden... | reverse complement strand
ATTCCCGAGAATTTCAACCATGCCTGCCTTTTCAACAAACAGCAGCCGCTGGACGGCTCTACAGTCACGAAACCCTCTTGCACACGATGCGTTCATTTACAGTGTTATCACAACCAAAATCTACTGCAGACCCACATGTCCCTCGCGTCTGGCACGACGGGCGAACATCACATTCCACAACACCGCCACCGAGGCAGAAGCTGATGGTTTCCGTCCCTGCAAGCGCTGCCATCCTGACTCCAAGACCACTCAAGATGATCCGCAGAAGATTGCTGTAGCAAAGGCTTGCGAGCTGATCAAGAAGGAAGCTGAGGGGGGAGGGAAATGGAATGTCAAGGCGCTAGCTACAGAGGTGGGATTGACTGAGAGCCACTTCTGCAGGGTGTTCAAGAAGGTTGTAGGGATAACAGTTGGGGAGTACCGAACTTCTCTGCTGTTGAAAAGCGGGAGCCTGAAGGGTGGTTCCAGTGAGTCTCCAAAGACTTCAGTTGGAGAGGGAGCAACACAGAATTTTGCATTTCTCATACCCACTCTCGACCCTATTTGGGAGAGCTTCGAATACGAAGATTTGAGTTCTTCTTTGCATACTGAATCCTCAGGCTTCTTACAAGATACGGGTAGTATCTTCGACACTGCTCGCGATCTATCGACCTGGGAGTTCAACATTGTGGATGTCTCAGATCTAGAATTTGATGCGCCAATGCAGGGGCAGATCACTGGACGGTCACAGTTGAGTAGCATCGGGAGCAATGATGAAGATCCGTTTGAATTCGTTCAGTTCTTCAGCAGTCAAGAATCAATACAATGTAGCTAGGAAATGGTCAGACTTTTTCAGATCCCCGGCATCAATGTAGTAAATAATCTCTTTAAATCACCTCTTACTTTCCCAAAAACCATTGGATAGTAGGTTTGGCGGGATTTTACTCAAAAGATTTATCCTCACCATATCAATGTTAGCGCTCGACTTGTGGTCTCGGCCCGCAGATTTATTATGGGACTATGACTTGATGCCACCAATCCTCATCGCGAAAACAATATGCCTGTGTAACGCCCAAACGCGTGACGAGCTTCTCTTCCTTTTGCCGCCACCAAGGCAAACTCTTCAATTCGGTTGATTTTAATTGGCTCACCAATTACTTGTGTTACCCCTTGCATGACTACCACCGAAGTTAGGCCAACCATCAAAAAGCAGATATCTGGGGATTTGGTCCTTCCACGTTCGTTTCGATTCATCTCTGTGTATCCGACGATATTCAAGTTTCATTTGACAAGAGATTATCAATTGAACGAAATGGGTAAGCGGCAACTTCGTCTACTGTCTCTCGACGGTGGAGATGCCCGGGGGCTGGACGGAATGTCTCCGAGCAGGGACATTAAAAGGAAAAATCCCTGCTCTAAAGGAGCGAATATAAAGTTTCTTACATCGCTTTTTATTAAAACTCTTATTATAAAAACCTCTTTTAGTCTATTACTATTATACTCAGAAATATAAGAATATACTCTCTATATAAACATAAGTAATAATATTAACTCTTAAAGTATTAGACTTATTTTATTTACTCTTTTATAATTGATTAGAAATTATATATAAGTATTAATAAGTAGATTTTATCTATTTAATTAAAGTAAGTAAACTATAGAGTTATATAGATATTAAGTCGTTTTATATATAAGTTATTTTAATAGCTATAGATTATAATTCTTAAATTAAGTCATTTTTATTAAAGTAATTAATAATACTCTATTTATATAATAAGAGGTATTATTATTAAAGAATTATCACTTTTATAAGATTATATAATAATTATATTTTATATAAGAAAATATATCTTTAGTCATTTTAACTATAATAAGTATCTAGTTATTAGTTTATATAGGATTATTAATTTAAATCGATAGTTAAATACTCATACTTACTTCTATAGGACAGGGATTTTTCCTTTCAAATGTCTCTGTCTAGAGACATTCCGGGGGCTGGAATCCCTCTTTCTATTAAAGTTGATTTTAGAGCAAGTGGGCAGCCTGAAGTGATGCGATTACTTCGACATGATGTGTGGTTCTGGTACTGGCGGGTACAGATATCTGCCTCGAGGATGATATCACTCGTTAACTTGTACTTAGTCTCATCGCAATCATGCTTGGGCGTCTGGAAATGAACATCGACGACTGTATTAAATTTTTCGCTGAAACTATGAACGAGGTCTTCAAGGAGGAGGCTAGGTTTCTATCCGTACCACATACATATTAAGGCTTTCTACAAATTCTACGAAATGATATTGCGGCCTTAAACGAATGTGTAAAGAAAGCGATTTAATATGCCGGATTTGAGCCTGACGCTTAGGGGCCCGAAGCAAGCGCACTGTAAAGTGTAGGTATGTTTCGAGTGGCATTGAACAATATATCTAATGCGGCGTAGAGTTGTCGTGGTGTTGAGCGGACTAGCCCTGCCCCGCAGTGTCTTTCTATCAGCAGATTATGAAATTTGGCAAACCACGTGGGCACAGTACGAATGGTACTTTGACCTCGAAATCTGGGAGGCAGCTAGTGCAACATTGGCAGCAACGTCCTTCGTTCCTCTCATAGACAAAGAGCTCAATGGGAGAATCAAGAGAAGTTGGTTGCCAAGCACGCTAGGAGTACGTAATCCTGTCAATGAGCTTTGGCACGAGGCCGCAGCGGAGTGGGGTCCAGGCAATTTGGAGCCCCAAATCTGCTGTCTTCTTTTCATTGGTATAGGAATGCTTGGGCCGAGCAAAAGTTACAGCCACATGGCAGAAATTGGATAAACAATGATCAACAATGCGAAAGCGCAGACGACGGCCAACTATTTTCACTTGCGCCACATGATTCTCTTCGAGAAACACAAGGCATTTCGCTTCATGGCCCCTGTTCTTCTCAACGAAGTAGAGTCAAAATGCCTGGTAGGGATACCAATTTGCATACAGCAGATAAAGGAGCATAGAAATGAGCTAGAAACCAAACGCAATCTAAAAGCTTTCAGACTAGCTCATAGAGATAAAACCGGTATATCTACTCTTTTATTTCACATCTGCGACACTTGAGTACTATAGACCTCTCGATGCACTCTAATATTATTAAAGATTTAAAGTTAAAAAAGAAAAGAAAGAAAAGTACTTTATATTAAGATTAAATTATAATGATAAACTTAATATAAATAAGGTTTAAAATTATTCCCTTTTTATAAAGGATTATAATTATATAGCTTTAAAGATAGACTTATAATATTACTCTTTTTTTAATAAAGCTTATTTATAAACTTAATTTTAATATTTTAATAATAAAATATATTCTTATATATACTCTTTTAATTTATAAATTATTTAATTTAAAAGCCTTTTTATTTATTATTATTTAAGCTTAAAAAGTAAGTTTATATTTTAATTTATAATTAAATTAAACTTATTAATTAATTAATATTTATAAGCTTTTAAAGCTTTTTATAAATTATATTAATAAATTATAATAATAATTTTCAAATTGTTTTAAAGATATAAATTACTCTTTTTTAAAGACAAAATAATAATATTATTAATAAACTTTAAATACTTAATAATAATTTTATTGTCACAAGCCTGCCTTTAAAGCTACGTATAATCCTTTACGAGGCCTAGTATAAGAAGAGAATAAGTCAAGTGATTTGTGACGTGATTTCCTTATAGACTGTTATAAGCTATCTATAAAAGAGAATAGCCTCAAACCTGACTTATATCAAGTTTATAGACTTAATCTGCCCTCTTTAATATTGAGTACTCATCTCTTCTTTTCTCTTTAACTTTAAATCTTTAATAAAACTATCTTTTATTCTTTTAATTATTTATTATACTTATATATGCTATAAATAAAAGTGACTATTAAAGGACTAATAAATTGAGTTTATAATATTATTTAAAGCTTAAATGACTTATCACTACTCTTAAAAAGAAATAAAATATCTACTTTATTGAAAAAGTAATTTTTAAAGTTTATAAATTGTATAAACTATTTATAATCGTTTATAAAGACTATATATAGCCTTAATGACTTATAATATAATCTATGATCAAGAATAAAGCGTTTAGACCTTCTCTTCTTATATTTAAATTATCAATTCAATTAAAATAATATTTGAAAACCAGTTAAAGACTTAATAACTTATTAATACTTGAGAATAGACTTAAGAATAAACTCAGTAAATCACTGATATTTATAATTAAATCTATTTATTATAAAAATAATTAGTCTGAGCTTAGTCAGCCTCTTTATAAAGTATTCTGTCTTTTAAAGAGTCTGTTAAATCATAGACAGTCAAGTTTATAGACTTTAATCCTCTTATAAATAATATCTTTCTTATATATTATAAAGGGGTAAGAAGCTCAGCACATATCGAGAACAGGAACGTCGAATAGGAGTAAGGATAAAAACAAGGCCACTTAAAGAAGAGATAAATGGAATCGATTATATAAAGGCTTAGAAACTAATTCTTTATATCTATTTTAATAGACCTTAAAATATAGATCAAAAGTCAAGTAATAAAGTGGAGTAAAAAGTATATTATTAATAAGTAATAAAATAAAAGGAAAGAGTGAGTATTATAACGAGTATTATTCCTCTTGACTAATTAGTCACTTAACTATTAGTCACTTGACTTCTATTTGACTTCAGTCCCGCTATAATATAAGAATTAATAAATCTAGATTAAAGATAAGTTTATTATTAATAAATAGATATTCGACTTAAATAAGCGAAGATAATATATATCTTTAATTATATAAATAATATTATTTAAAAACACTTAACTCTATATTATTAAAAGAGTTTAAAGCTTTTTATAACTTTTATAAAAATGATTATATATTTAATAAAGATCTTTAAGAACTTATTTGAGATATAAGACGCTTATATTGACTTTTATAAGATAATAATAAAGAAGGACAAGTCTTTTTCAGACTTTTATACTCAATTCTTTTACTTTATAAATATAGAAAAGATTTTTATAAACAACTTCTAATTTAACCTTTATAATAAACTCACTTTAATATTATAATAATCTGTACTTCTATTTCTAAACATACTCTTAATTAATAAAGCATTAACTTATAAGTGTTTATTAATAAATAAGAATTTATAAAGGCTTTAATAATATAAAATATAATTATAAACTATTCAATTTCCTTTTAAGTCTATAACTATTCTATCATCTTTATAAAGACTTATAAGCTCTTTAATAGTTTATTTTATTATAAAAGCAGTTTTATTAAACTTAGCCTCAAAGCTTTATAAATTATTATAAGAGTCGACTTCTATTTATAAAGACTAAAAAGTGATTTATTATAACTATAAATAATTAAACTATATTATACTTTAATTTCTTAAACTGTCAAAACTTAAAATAGATATTAAAGAGTTAAAAGAGCCTTTTATTATTAATTCAGAATTAGAAAATAAGAAAGCTTAAAGAAAGTCTCTTTTCTAGTCTTATTTTATCGAGATCTTAATAAGTTATTTATTAATTTTAATCAATTATTAAGAGAAAGACAGTTTATAGTCTTTTATAATTTAATTTTCAATAAATATAGATTTAAAACACTTACTTTAATTGATATTAAAGTAAATAATTATATACTTATTAATATAAAATTCGTTTAATAACTCTTTTACTTCTTTTTTATTCTTATTTATATACTCTTTACTTTAATTACAGTTTATAGATTTAATAAACAGAGTTATTAAATTATAAACTATTATATTGTCTTATATTTATAAGTCGATAACTATAAATAATATAATGTCTTTATAGTCTTAATATTAATTATTAAAATCTGATTCTTAATTATATATAATTTGATCAATAAAATATATAGTTAAATCTTTATCTTTATTAATTAATCTAGTTTATTATTATCTCTCAGTCTTTAAAACTAGTCAAAGTATATTATTATAACTCAAAGATCTTAAAGTCACAACTTATAAATCTAAACTATTAAACTAATATTCATTATTATAATTAAACTATAAATAAAAAGTAAAAGAACTCTTTATTATTTATAAATATTGTCGACTGTTTTTTAAGCTTCTTAACTCTTTAAATCCTTAAATAAAAGCTCAGCCTTATCTTTAATATATAAAGTAATAAATACTGAGACTATTAAAATAATTTATAAATGATGAACGAAGCGCTTATAAATATAAAGCCTTTATAACTATTTATAAAATATCCGAAACTTATAAAGTTAGTCTTATTGTTTATAAACATCGTAATAATTAATATTATAAGATATTAATATAATTTATAAGACGACTAAACTATAGCCTTTAATACTTCTTTATATAAAATAAACTATTTAATTGAAAAGAAGTTAGCCGACGAGATAAATGACTTATAAGTTTAAAAAAACCTCTTAAAAGCTTATTATAACTTTATTGACATCTTTTTTAAAATAGTGTTTAATTCTTTATCACTTCGACATTTATACGACTATAAAATTTAATTTATAAATAATATTATAAACGATCTGTCTTATACCCCTCTTTATTATTAATTAATAAACGAATTATAAACTATAAAATAATATTTAATTAAGAACCTTTATAAAGGGTTTATTAAAGTTAATTAAGCCCTCTTTATAATTTTAATTCTCTTTATTAAAAAGTATAATAAATCGTTATAATTTTATATTAATTATTATAAACTCAATAACTTAATTTATAAGAATTAATATCTGCTTGTATTAATTAAAGAGACTTTAACTAGACTTAATAAAGTTTAAATTTTTATAAAATTAAATATTCGACAAGCTTTTTATCAGATTTATATCGACTTAAAGTCTAAAGAATTAATTACTTTTTAAACTTTTTATAAAGCTTATAAATATAAAGTAATACTCTTTAAACTAATTAATAGACTTATAATATATCAATAGTTTATGAACGATGTCTTATTCGATTATTTAAATAACTTTTATATAGTTTATTTAAACGATATTTTTATTTATTTAAAGAATAAGTTTAATTATTAAGAATATATTTATAAAGTGCTTTTATAACTTTATAAAATAAACTTATAAATTAATATCAAGAAGTCTGAGTTTAATATTTATTATACGAAGTATTTAAACTTCTTTATAAGTATTAAAAAGATCGAAGTCGATTTAAAAAAAATAGAGACTATATAATTAAGAGTTATTTATAATTATTCATAATATATAGTCTTTCTTTAAATTTTATAACTTTTATTAAAAGTTTATTTTAAATTATAAATAGATCGCTCGTTTATTAATAGCTTTAATTTATAAAAAGAATTTCTTTTTTAAGACATTTATTATAAAGTTATATTTATTGAATTAAAAGACTATTTAATCGATGTATTATTACTCGTTTATTTCAATCTTTAATATAAGTCAATAATAAAAACAGATATTTTAAATACAGTCTTTAAAAAAGTATTATTATAACTTTAATTGAATTAAGAATAATATTCAATAACTTATTATTCAAAAATAATAATTTTAATTAAAATTAATTATTCAATCTGTAATAAAGAGATATTAATTATCGTACGAGCTTTAAAAGCTTAAAAGTTAAAGTTAAAGAGTATATTAATTTGAATATAAATCGTTTCAAATCATAAGACTTTAAAATACTTTATAATAATTAAAGCTTTGACGAGTAAATAAATATAATAAACTAAAACACTTTAATAATTCAACTTTATAATTATATATAAGTTTAATAGTCAGAATAAGACTAACTTACTTATTTATAAAGACTAAGAAATAAATAGTCAAATAATTATAAAGATCTCGACTTATATATAAACACTTTTATAATTTGAAAATTTAAACTTATAAATTATTATAGACTTAAACTTTAACTTAATAATTAATATTATATTTATAAGCTTTATTAAAGGCTTTCACAACTTAATCAATGATTTATTGAAGGTTAATTAAATAAATATAAACTTAAAATCACTTTATCAAAGAGTTATAAATAAGAATTCTAATTAAATATTATATAATAGACTACTTCTTTTTAAAGATCGTTTAATAGTCTTAAAAGACAATAATCTTAAAGTATACTTATTAAGTGAAGTATATAATTAAATATTAATAACTCACTTTAATTAATTAAAGACGTCGAAGTTAATTTATAAACATTATTATTAATTAAACTTTTATATATTTATCAATCGCTTTATTAATACTTATTAGACTTATCATCGATTTTATACTTCTTAAAACAAGCCTTTAAGTTTACTTAATTTACTCTTAATCTTAAACTGTCTTTGACAATATATATTTATAGACTTTAAGAAGTTCTTATTTAATAAGTTTAAAAGAGATATATTAATAATATTTATTTATTATTTTAATAAGAGATTAATCTCTATCTTTTATTATAAAAATATAAATATAAAAGATATTGAAAGGGTACAGCCCTAACTGAGGGTTGAAGAGGATTAGGTAGGATCACCTGTCGTGGTCACGTGATCCTGGTTACTGTATATATATGGGAACAGTACGGTCTTCAACCTTCACTCTAATAAATCAAGGCAACACTACCCATACGTTTATATACACCCTTCAGTATTAACCAACCACTTCCGCATAGCCTTTCAATAAAAGAGACTGTTTAAATTTACTTTAACTATATATAATATTATTATAAACTAATAAACATAATAATATCTGATTATAATTCGTAATTTATTTTAAAGTTTTAAAAGAAGTTTAATTAAATCTTAAAGACAAAGATTAAATTATTTATAATTGATTATATTTAAACTGATAATTAAATAGAAAACATGAATTAATAAATCGATTAATGCCTTCGTCTATTTATAAATTATTATTAAGACAATTAATTAGAACTGATCTTTATTATAAGTTAAACTCAGACTATATTATCTTAAGATTCTATTATATTACTTTGAATATAAATCGAATTAGACTATGTCTTTTATATAAGCTTTAATTAGTCTCAACTTATTATAAATAAACTTATAAGCGTCTATAAATAATTCTTATAAGACAAAGCAATTGAGTTTGTTAAATAAATATATAATATTTAAGAAATCGTTTATAATAAAATTTAATAAGTTTAAAAGAGTTAATAACGACAAGTAAATAAACACTATTGACTTATAGACTTTTAATTCAAAGACAAGGTTTATATTTCCATTAAGAGTTAAAATATAAATTACTTTAATTATAAGCTTAATTAATAGATAAAGGGTTTATATAAAGTATTAAAGTAAATAAAGGACACTTTTCAAATCGACTTATTATCTTTAATTTGAATTTACTTTATTATTTCAATTAATAAACTCTATAAAGTTATAAACAACTTATTATTAAATTAAATATAAGAGTTAAAACTATTTATAATTGTCAATAATTAAAATGAATAAGATATAAAAGAGATCTTAGCCTTTTATAATTATTATGAAAAGTTATAATATTAAATAAAATAAGCGAATAATAAACTGGACTTAATTTAATATAATACTTCGAACTGTATAAACTATTTATATAAGCTTAAAGAGTTTTATAATAAGAATCCAAGTTTATTAAGCCTTTTATATTACTTTATGAATTAATTATAAAGTTAAGAAAAGAGTATAGACGAGTTAAAATATTATAACGACGAGGAAAAGCTTTTATAAAATTTATAGACGAGCTTTATTTAAAGAGAAGAATAATATCACAGGCTTATTATTGAGGCTATATATAACCCTTTATTAAGCTTAATATAAAAAGAGAATAAGTCAAGTAATTTATTATATGATTTCTTTATAAACTATTATAAACTATTTATAAAAGAGAATAGTCTTAAACTTGACTTATATCAAGTTTATAAACTTAATCTGTCTTTTTTAATATCAAGTACTCGTCTTTTCTTTTCTTTATAACTTTAAATCTTTTATAGAATTACTTCTTACTCTTTTAATTATTTATTATACTTATATATATTATAAGTAAGAGTGATTATTAAAGGGCTAATAAATTGAGTTCGTGACATTTATAATATAATATAATTATTGTCTTAATAATCCTTTATTTAAAGCCGTATTATATGACTTAAAATCGATAAGAAGATTAATATTCTTTAATTAAAATATATCGTTAATATTAAAATCATTCTTATAATTAAGCGTTAATACCTCGCTTATTTATATAAACCTAATTATATAAAAATCTATTTATATAGAAATTATAATAATTAATCATTATTCTATTCTTTTAAAAAGTCCTTTTTTATGTTTTAAATATCTTTATATTTTATAATTTATAACAACTTTTATAAAAGATAATTATAAATAATATATAAGGTCTCAAAGTTAAAAATTAAAGATATTTTTAATAAAAGTAAATAAATTTACAATTGAAGTATAATAGCGCTCTTAAGCTAGCCGAAACGCTATATATATAGCTTTGTATTAAGTTATATGACTTATACTCTTCGTCCGAAATCTAAAGGCTCAATTCTATTATAATAATATTTATTTAAAATCTTTTCCTTATATTAAAACTAATTAATAAATGACTATATATTGTCTTCTTTTATTTTAATAATAATTATAAATTTATTAATTTCTTTTAAGACTCCCTCTTTCTTTTTAATCTTACGATTTCGTTTTTATATATTTATATCTCATTTATTTTCAAATCTCAGTTATTTTCTTAAAATTAATATTAAAGTGATTTTAAGAGAGTTTATTAAAAGAATAAACTCTTTAATCTGAAGTATTTAATACTTATTATTAATTCTTTAACTCTTTTATTCACGAGAATTAATTAATGAATCTTAATAATTTTATATTTAATTTAACTTTTTATTCTTTAATATAATTATTCTCTTTAATATTTTAATTAATGTTATTATTTTATAATACTTTTATAGTTTCTCTTTCTTTAAATTAAATAGCTTTTTCTCGGCGATCTCTATATAATCTTTAATTTTTTTTAAATGTGATTTTATGTCTTTGAATTATTTATTACATCTTTTATTCTATAATTATAATAAACTCTTAAGTAATCTTAAATTATTAATTCAAGACGTAATTGTCCTCTTTAAGCTTAATTATAACTGCCTTATATTGAGCTTTTATATCTTTATATAATTAATACTATATATATAACTTTTACTTATAATATTCTATTAAAGTAATAATCTTATTATGATTAATATATATTGTCTTTTAAGCTTTAAAGATAATAAAGCTTATATTATAGAGTTTTTAATCGAGACAGAGTAAGTCATAGTTTATAAAATCTGACTATAGTTTAATATTATTATAAGAAGTTAATGTCTCTCTTTATAAGTCAAAATGAATAGTTTAAATATAGATTAGAATATATCTTAAAGAGAATATTCTTTATATTGACTATCTGGCCTTGGCTTTATATAATCTGGCCTTGAGGATGCCGAGAGGGTATGATTTAAGTTGATTTAATGATAGTGTTATATTGTTGGCTAAAAATTATAGAGGACGGATAGAATAGAGGAGGAGCATAAGAAGAGAGTCTTGACTCATCTAGCGGTCGTTTTATGAGCAATATTCAGTTTATGTTGAAGTCCTGCCAGTGGAAACGGCGCTCATTTATATTCATGGCACAGATTGTCTTAAATCCAGAGCACATAGAGAACAGCGGAACCACGTAATGTGGCTCGTACAGTGTGGATCAAAAGGTTGAACCTGCAGCTCGGATTGCATGGTCTGCCCTCTGGCATCGCTAGGGGGCATGACGCAAGGCAATGTGTGACAGATCTAAATTTGGACATAAGCAATCTCCTAGCCGTCTTCGCTGCCATCTACACCGTTCTCCTCCGCGCCTTTTTCCGCACCTCTTCTGACGTAGTCTTCGGAAATCACATCGGCGGCCTCGAGTTCGGCGACTTTATAGTGCAATTGATTATTTTCATCGGCGTCAAATTGGCTTGGCCTGAGGGGATCGAGCAGAATGAACCTAATCGTGCCCAGCATCTCGATGGGTCTCCAGCCGTTCCAAGTCAAGAATGTACCGTCACAATACTCACGAGAGGATGATGCCGGCAAGGGTTAACTGGGGTGAAGGTGGGAGATACTTGTTTTGTTTGCGGGGCCGCGGATGTACGATTCTTGCATTGGAGGAGCGGTTTTGATTTAGCGATATTGAGACAGCATTTATATGGAGCTATTTATTCATGGGATTCAAATCGCATTATGATCTGTTTGCTTGCAAATGCAAGGTGGGAGATGCAGCAATCGGGACCTTGCCGCCACCCGAGCCCCCTCCAGACCAGGCAAAATGAGATGCTTCTTCCAGTACTACATCACCTACTTCTCTTTGCTACTCTCCTCTCGAATGTCCCAAGTAGTCTGAGATAGTCAGTATGATATCAAAGAGGACAACGTTGCGAGGACTCACTACGTAGAGAGTTAAGAAGGCATAGAACTTGATTAGGCCATGACAGTACCCGAACATGATTGTTGCAGGAACGAAACAGATATCTGTAGGGTAAAGTACGAAATGTGGAAGGAGCTTGACTACCTTTGTGAAAAGTAACTAGAGATGTTCCGAGGCATTTATAATTTTTAGTATTCATAAATAGCTCAATGCATCTGTCAAATCCAGGCCTAATTTATGTCAATACATAATTAGCCGAGGAACTTTAAAACTCTAAGACATATTCTTATTCTATTTTTAATAACTCTTTTAATTTAATTATTAAAAATAAACAATAAAGATTTATTTAAATAATAAACTATAAGCTTTAATATTATAAAAAGAATTTTTAAATAAGCTAAAATTACTTTATTTAATTCTAAAAGTAGAATAAGTATTTTAATTTATATATATAATAAAACTTAATATCTATAAGATATTTAAGAAGAATATAATTAATAGAAATCATAATATATTATATAAGCTATAATTCTATTTAAATTATATTAGAAAATATTATATTATTAAAAAGATATAAAAGAATAAGAAAATTATTTATGAATATTAAAAATTATGAGTGCCTCGGAACAGAACACGTCGCTTATTTGTTGTTGACATTTCAGCTTTCCGCCCCAGCTCTCTGAGATTTCGGCGAGCACCAACCAGATTTGAGCGAGCCATGTCCAGTAATGAGTCAGGAAAATTACGTGGAAGTATCACAGTCGGGTCCAACCAGATGGTTTGAGAGTTCGGCCACCAACGGGCCCGCGCCTCATTTGTGTAGCTTTTGTTGCTCCTGGCCAGCATCCCCAACCCCACAGCAGCTAGACTCGTGTTGACCTATTTATAGAATCCCAGATTTTATCACCTCATCCTCACGGGTATTTCCCGAACTCAGCAGACCAGCAAAGCTATGTCGTTGTGTGATTCGTTGTAGATGGCCTCTTATATTCCTAAGAATCTCTAATCACCAGAATCACCCCACCACTCTAGGTTAGGTCCACAACCTCGCCGAATAAAAACCTACGAGTATCTCAAAGTTTGATTCTAGAGTAACGGTTTGCCCAAGCTCGTCACGCTTTGTTTTTCATCTTCTTTTGAATACTTAGGCAGCTGAGTAACAGCAAAGCTATAGGACAGGGGGCCATCCAACCCAGCCAATCAGATCCCTAGGATTGTTTTCTCCAATACGAGTTTTCCTCAGCTCTGTCGCCCTAAATGATCGCCCTAAATGGCTAGGATACGATTTGTCTTTGTGTAAGGGGGCCTTTAATATCAGACCACCACCGCCAAAGACCCGTATAGCCTCTAGATGACCAAGGGTTTAGAGAGCCACAACTATTCGGCACGACTCGATGATGATGATTCGTTTTTGCTCTTGTCACCACTACTGCACTCCGTCGGACTTTGACTTGGCAGAACCTATCAAGAAAGTTCTCTCACTGCACTCTCACGGAAGCCTCGTTGAGTTTGTAGATCAATTCGGCAAAGTCATTGGTGATTTGGGTAGAGGAATCTGATTTTATTTTGGAAATGACTCTTCAGTTGATGCTTTGCCAAAGCAGCTTTGGCAACCTGGCTGCATGCTCTCTCAGCTTCGAGTTTTTAGGCCATCGGAGTCCAAGTATAAAACCAGGGCCATTGGTCCTTGCACTTGCTGTAGTGTTGGGAAGCAAAAGGTTACAGCAGTGGAAGGCTCTTGCCACGACCGCAACATAAATATTTTGTTCTTTGATATAACCCTCTTCTACTCCCTACACTTTACCTAATCAAATGCTTTTCAGAACTCATATCACGATGACCTTCTGCACTCGTGTCATCTTCCTCGTATGGGTCCTGGCTCTGGCCATCACCCCAGCAGCTGCATCAGACACAAGTACAACAATCTGCGCCCTTTCTGCAGACCTTTCCAAAGTCATCCGCTGGAACGCAGCCAGCTCTACCTGGAACCAGGTCGGTGGTGCCGCATCGGCTATCTATGGAGGTCCAGTTGCCCTGCTAGCAACAAACCCCGACAACACCGCCGTCTTCGAATACACATCTGGCACCTGGAAGGCAATTGGCAATGGTGGAGCCCAGTTTGTTCAAGTCTACGGAGCTTTATACGGCCTCACACCCAACAAAGGGGCAGTCTGGGAATATCTCGGGTTGGGCCCGAGCAGTTGGATTGAAATCGGGGGCGCAGCTGGAAAACTCTATGCTGGAGCAGTCAGCGAGTTCTTTGCAACTACTCCTGCTGGCCATGAGCTTTGGCACCTTGTGAGCGGATCGACGTGGGAACAGATGTTGTTTTTCGAGGTACCTGCTGACTTCGCGGTCGACAAGGACGGCAATGCCTACTTCCTTAGCGACGAAGGTTTATTCCTGTGGAGTGGTAACGGCACTAGCTGGATCCCAATCTTGGGTTGCCCGGCATCGGGAGCAATGTATGTAGGCGAGTTTGGAGTCTTTGCGGGTGGTACATCGCTTGGGCTGCTCTACCATTACACCGGCGGCGAGGAATGGCCAATTATAGGCGTTGGTGGAGAATCGTACGCAGTGTCAGATGAAGGGGTGTATGCTATGGATCTTGGGGGTGCCGCAGCCTACAAATGGTCTGGCTCCGGAACCATATGGGAAGAGCTACAAGGCAGCGGCACTGTCTCACAAATTGTTCCGTGCCCATAAGTTTATTTGCCATGATAAAATACTTCCTATTGCCAAGCCATCTCTACTGCGATCTCTACGTGCCAATGCAAGTTCTAGAACTATTGAAGTCCCTTTTTATTGTGATCATCTTTTTCTTCTTGCTTTCTACGTCCTCACCGTCGCCATTCGGACGAGTATTCGATAGAGTTTCTGATGCGGGATTGTTGTCAATTTTCGACGCTTAGTTTGATCCGTAGGCTTATTAGTGGAATTGTCAACAACGAGATCTCTTGACAAGGCAAGATGATTCTCCTTGTCCACTGGGCTATTTGCATTCTATATATATATAATGAGTGATGATTCGGCCTTCTTTATACACGTTGCTTTATTTGAACTATCTTAAGGGGTGTCTCTAGTACGGCTAAAACGTGTGAGAAGATCTGAATAAGTTAATAGATCTTTAGAAATATACTTATACTCGCTTAAAAAGTCCTATTGATTAAGTTGAAAGTAAACATCATATATACGCTATATTATAAAGCCTAGGATATTGTTCAAGGGAGCAGTTGTCACTAGCGTTTTACAACACTAAGTATAGGCAAAATGACATTAATAAAATTTCTAGTCTAGAATCTATAAAAGAGAGAAGGGCAAGATAGAAATTTAGACGGCCGCTTAATATAGCTCTTATTAAACGGCCAAGTGAACGTATGTTTTATAGTCCTTTGAGACTTTTAAGCGTTGAAGTGACAGATTGTATTCTAATCCAGCCTTAGTTTACTCTTAGTCTTATAAGGAGATATAGATTGAAGTAGGGCTATATCCTGCCTTAAATTGACTCTCGTCTATATTATATACAGTAGGAGTCGCGATATAGTTAGTAAATAGAATAGATAAGGGGTCAGAAAATCATGAGGAGACAGGGATTATTATAAAATATTAAATTTTACAACAATCTCTGTTCGACTTTTATGGTTCGTAATATAATTCGCTCTATAGACAAAAGCCACTCAGTGATAGCGTCCAGACTCTACCGCGATGGTGCAGATTATTATAAAACTGTAACTAGACATATTCGATTTGTCTCATTCATAGAATATATACTGACAGTAGGCCTGATGCGAGATATAAGAACTTTAAAAAGAGCCAATCGGTTCACGCACGCCTCACCTTTCACATCACTCGTTCACCCAGCTCTTTACTGGATTGATGCAACCAATACTTACTTACTTACTTTCACTCTGAAATTGAGGTAACCACCTTTTGTCTCCTTTCGCTTTACCTCATCGATTGATTGATATAGAGAAATCCCACTTCAATCTACTTAGTATACTTGATCATCCACCGTCACCTGTCGATGCTACAGTCCTCGAGCTGTGTGTACTTAAAACATAATATATAGAGAATTCCTTAGACAAGAATACGGCAAGTCACGTTATCACTACTCTGTCTAAAGGCTAACCCAATGCCGGATAAGTCAAGTGCAAGGGTATTACTAAGTCGTCTTCATTTATAATATCTGAAGAGCAATATAAACACTCTATCAATGTTCTAAATAATAGCCAAGATGAAGGAGAAGATAGACAAGATCTATTACGACTATACGAGTATTCATTGTGCGATAAGGCCTTTCATCGTATTAAATATAGAGAGAGACATATTTATCACGTACGAGCTTCTCAGTCATTTAATTGAATGTAATAATAATATTATATTTTTATCAAAGAGATTTTGAATATAAAGAATGACTCTTGATTTCTAAGTAAGTATAAGAGTATATTAAAGACTCAATATAAATAAAGAGCTTAGCGCATTAAGTGTCTGAGCGTATAAAGGTCAAAAGCGTAATATACTCTTTAAACGAGACGTTAAAAGCAGGTCGATTATATTAAAGAGCTTAAAAGTAACGACATCTTTTAATATATTTTAAATTCGATTAAAAAATAATTAAGCTTTGAATATAATTCAATAATATTATAATCTCTTATTATATATATTATAATTCTATTATTTGAAGATGTCTTAAAAGATGTAAGTAAAAACTAATCGCACTATTAATTTAAAGCTCGTATATATTATAAAAGCATTATATTATACTTCTTTAAAACGTTTTCAAGTCAAAATATTAATACGTTTATTTGAAGTCTGTCTATATAAATTACTTATTATAAAGCGCGATAAGAAGTCTATATAAATTCAAAGTCTTTTAACTTATAGTCTTATAAAGTACGTCGTTAACGAAATCATAACGACTCTTATAATAAACTTAATTAAGATTCTGAATATGAAAATAAAAAGATTATTATTTAATTTTAAATCTCAATTATAAGTTTTTCTATAGGATTTTATGACTTTTAAATCATTTATTAAACTTTTTAAGCTTTAAAGTATAAAAATACGCTTAAATAACTCTTTATTGAAAACGTTATATTATTGACGATGATTTTAAAATAAATAAGGATTATAAAAAGAGAAAAAAGAAGTATATTAAATACTTATATTTTATTTTAATCAATTATTTAAATAAACGATATTATAATATAATTGTCAGATCTTCGTCTTATTATACTCGTTATTAAAAAAGCTCTTATATTTATAAACTAATTCTAGATTATATAAAGATAATAGCTCTTAAATTCTTTAAATTATTTTAAAACGTTTATACTTTTTATATAAAAGAAGTATATTTCTTAATATTTTTAACTTTTTTAAACTTGATTTTAATTTAATGAAATAGAAAAAGAAATAGAAGTTGATTTATAAAAAACTATTTAAATTAAATTCCGGGCTTATATATAATGAATTTAAGCTTATTAATAAAGAAGATTTTATTATTATATAAGAAAATAATATAAAAGAGACTAAACTAAAGTTTATTATATTAATAAATACACTTTTTTAAAAGTAAATCAAATATTATATTTATATTTTAATAGATTTACTCTTTAAAAAAGATATTTTTTAAAGTTTATATTATAATTATTAATACTTTAAATATTTATTTTAAACTCGCTTTTAAGCTTAAATTTAAGAATTATAAATCTCTTTCTTTTATATTTTATATTCTTTAATTTAAGTCTTTAAAAGTATATACTCGTATTATATAAAGCGTATAATTCTTAAAAAGTAATTTCTGACTATTTTTAATCTTTATTATTTAAATTTATACTCTTTTTTATTTCAGTGATTCTACTTCTTTTATATTAAATAAACAAAGTATAATATAAAAGAAAACCTTTAAATAAATATATTTCTATTATATCTTAAAGTTAATACTTTATTTTAATTTATTTATAAGTATTCTTATATCTTAAAGATTTAAAACGTTTTTAAAACGTTTAAACTTATATTATAAAAGATTCTTTATTATATTATTAATATCGATATAACGAAGCGTTATAAAAATCGTTTTATTTTTATTAATAATAAGTTTAATCGTTTATTTATTATTATAAAAGATCGTTTATAATTAATTGAACTTTAATTATATTTTATAAAATAGTCTTTTAAGACTTATAATTTCTTTCGTTATAAGCTTTATTCTCTTTATCTTTATTTTAATAATTGAAGTAATAATAATATTTTATTTAATTACTTTTTAAATTATAAGACTATTAAAGAGAAATATCATATAATTATAAAAAGAGTGTCTTATTTCTATGTCGTCAATAAAAGAAGCGTTTAAAGCTATTATTAAACTCGTGTTTATAAGCTCTTTAAAATATATAATATTTAAAAAGCGTATTTTAAAAAAGTATTAAAATGTTTAATTCATTATAATTAAATAGTCTTTATTAAAGTTTATAAGGAATTGAGACAGTTATACAATTATAAAAACGATATTTAAACGAATTATAATCATTATATATAATATTGATCCGACTTATTCTTAATATTATTTAATTTATATTTTTTAAAACTTACTCTTTATTCTTCTTCAATTTAAAGAATAATAATAATATATTAAAGCACTTTTTATTAAAGAGATCGAATCTCTTTATAATCTTTTTAATATAAGTATAATATATAAGTCAGAGCTTTTTTATAATTAAATCTCGAATTATTTTTATTCTTAAGAATTATTTTACGTCATTAAATAGCCTTAATTTATATATTTAATATAGACCGTTTATAATCGTTTAAACTTATTCTTTATCATCTTTATAATATATAATTGATATATCGTCTATAAATAATATAATAAAAACTTTTTGATTTATAATTATATAAATATAAAACTCTTTTCTTATTAATTCAAACTCGAGTTTAATAAATATAAAAGTAAATTCTTTATATTAAAGTAAAGGCGAGTTTATAAAACTATATAAAATTTATTTTACTTCGACTAATATTCTTAATATTATAATAAAATAACTTTAAACACTTCTTCGACCTTTTTTAAATACTTTCTTTAATAAGAAGTTTTTATAAGAGTGATCGATTAAAGTTAATAACTTAAATACTTTAATTATAAAATACGATTTATAATCATATTATTTATAATATATTATATAAGCTTTAATTGATAATATTCTTTATATATTCAATAATGTTTCTTATTGAAAGGGTACAGCCTTAACTGAGGATTGAAGAGGATTAGGTAGGATCACCTGTCGTGGTCACGTGATCCTGGTTACTGTATATAT
>Ga0302221_10000909_pt1 | contig 19726 bp, 20 predicted proteins | sample II_Palsa_E2_1_FD_193517 | JGI IMG/M metagenome (GOLD analysis project Ga0302221, IMG submission 193517) | Peat permafrost microbial communities from Stordalen Mire near Abisko, Sweden - II_Palsa_E2_1 | ecosystem: Environmental > Terrestrial > Soil > Palsa > Peat permafrost | place: Sweden... | reverse complement strand
AGCGACCGAGCTCGGCTCGGTGGAGCTCGAATACAAGGGGCGCCGCTACCCCACTGGCCACACCGGGCACGAGCGGATCCAGTTCGATTTCTCAAGCAGGTGACCGGCTCCGCCGGAAGGTTGCGCGTCCGGCCTCGCGGCCCCCATTAGTAGCATGGAGAAGATTCCGTATTTCGGCCAGACGCTGATCCGCTGGCGCGTGGGAGGCTCCACGTTCCTGGCGCTGCCCGAGAGGGGCGCGCGGCTCATGAACTGGAATATCGAGATGGCGGACGGCTCCGTGCGCGACGTGATCCACTGGCCCGAGATCTCCTCCCTTGCCGAGTTCCACAAGGCACGCGGCGGCAACCCGATCCTCTTCCCCTTCTGCGCGCGGTCGTTCGACCGCGGCGACGTGGGGTTCTGGCGCGACGCGCAGGACGTGCGGCGCCCCATGCCCATGCACGGGCTGGCGCGCCAGGGCGTGTTCGGCGCGACCCGGCTTGACGACGGCGGATTTGAGACCGTGTTCGTGCCGGGCGTGGAGGCGAGCGCGTGCTACCCTTTTCAATACGAATTCCGCGTCGCCTACCGCTTCGCCGCATTCGGGCTCACGTGCAAGCTCACGCTTGAGAACCTTGGCGAGGAGCCGCTGCCGTGGAGCGCGGGGCACCACTTCTACTTCACGCTCCCATGGAGCGAGGGCTCCGGGCGGGGCGACTACCTGATCCGGATCCCCGCCGACCAGCGCCTTCGCCAGGACGCCGCCGGCCGCCTTGTCGCGGGGCCGCAGCTTTCTCCCGTGGAGCGCATGGACAACCCGGCGCTCATCGACACCTTCCATACCGAGCTCCGGGGACCCGAGGCCGTGTTCGGCGAGGAGGGCGAGCCCGGCGACGTCGCGGTCCGGCTCGGGGACGGCGCGCTGCCGCCCGCCGGCGCAACCTTTGTCACGTGGACCGAGTCGGAAGCCTCCCCCTTCTATTGCGTCGAGCCCTGGATGGGGCCCGCAAACGCACCGGAGCACAAGAGGGGGCTTCACCTCGTGCCGCCCGGCGGGACTGAAACCTTCACGGTGAGCGTCGCCGTCAGATAGGGTTGCGGGAACCGCCGTTTGTTGATTAGTTGCGGCGTGACAAACCCTATGACCGCGCCACACGCCGTGCTCGCATTTCTCGACGGGCTGGGCGGACCGGAGCTCCTGCTTGTGCTCGTGGTCGTGCTGATTTTTTTTGGCGGGGAGAAGATGCCCGAGTTCGCCCGCGGGCTGGGCAAGGCGATCCGGGAGTTCAAGAAGGCGGCCGGCGACGTGGAGCAGGAGTTCAAGCGCGCGATCGAGGAGGCGCCGGACAAGCCCGCGCAGCCCTTCCTGAAGCCTCCGTCCGCCCCCATCGCGCCGCACGAGGCGGGACCGCCGGCGGCTCCGCCGCACCCCGGCGAGCCGTTCACGCCGCCCGATGAGCCGCCGGCGGACCACGGAATTGAGGCCTGACACGGCCGGCGGATACGCCAAGGATAGCGGCATACCCCAATGAAAACCTGCTCGCTATATGGCTTCATCTCGGCGCTCGCCGGCGCCTTTCTCGCCCTTGTGCTGTATTTCCTGGGTTTCCATTCCGATGTCACAAAGATGGCGACGGCACAGTGGGTCGGCGGCCTTGGCGGCACTCTGATCATCGTCGTCTGCATAACGCTTGGGGTCAGGGCCCGCCGCGCGGAGGTGCCGGCGGCCGAGGGATTCGGATACGGTCGCGCGCTCGGGGCGGGCGCCATGGTCTCGCTCGTCCTGGCGCTGCTGAGCGCGGTCTTCAACTACGCCTACCTTGCGTTCATCGATCCCGGATATCCCGACGTCATGATCCAGTACAAGATGGACCAGCTTCAGGCGAAGGGCATCAGCGGGGCTCAGCTTGAGCAGGCGGAAAAGTATACGCGCATGCTGATGAATCCGGTTCCGGCAACCATCATCACCCTCGTTTACCTTTTTATCCTCGGGTTCATCATCTCGCTCATCGTGGCCATCTTTCTCAAGCGGCCCGCGCCCGCGAACCCGCCGTCGCTCTGAGTCGGCGATCGGTGAAGGGGGAGTTGCTGGGCCTGGCGGGGGGTCTTCCCCGCCCTCGACTAGGCGCCTTCAGGGGTTCCCGTCGAGTCCCGGGGGGCAGGCATCCTCGGATCCTCCGGAGAGACTCAAAAAAAGGGGCCCGGATTTCTCCGGGCCCCTCGAATTGGGATAGGCTCAGCCTTTTACCGGCCGAACCACCGTTTCCAGCTCACGCGGTAGTCGAGTGCCATGACGGCAATCAGGCCCACGACGCAGAAATATCCTGCGAAGAGGCTGTCCGCGTTGAGGGAACGAAAAGAAAGCAGGATGGCGGCTATGGCGATGATCGCCGGGGTGACCGCACGGACTATGTAGTTTTTCATATGATGTATGTTTGGTTATGTCCCTGCTCCCTTGAGCAGGGGACGAGTATCATACACCCATCCTTCAGTTATGGTAGTTGCAGTTAACTATGGTTGTCATAGGTATTCCCTATGGAACTGAGCCAACTTCGTTACGTGATGGCCGTCGCCGACACCGGCAATTTCACCCGTGCGGCCGCCCGATCAAATATTGCTCAACCATCTCTTAGCCAACAGATAATAAATCTCGAACGCGAGCTGGGCCACAAGCTTTTCCATCGGATGGGACGCAAGGCTGTCCTTACGGAAGCAGGAACCGTCTTCCTCGAACGGGCCCGTCGCATCCTTTTTGAGGTTGAAGACGCCACAAAAGAACTGGGCGACCATCCGTCCCTGGAGCGAAAGATCACCGTGGGGGCCATTCCTACCCTCGCGCCGTACCTGCTCCCGACGCTCATCACCCGTTGTCGGAAACGCTTCCCGAATCTTCAAGTGAATATCCGGGAGGATTTTAAGGTTACGCTGATTCAGGAAATCCTGGAGGGGGAGCTGGATCTGGCACTCGCCACGCTTCCTGTTGCAGACCCGAGTATCCAGGTCGAAGTGCTTTGGAAGGAGCCCCTCATCCTCGCAGTGGCCAAAGGCCATCCGTTGGCGTCAAAGGATCGGGTGATTGGCTCCGATCTCGCCAACGAAACCTTCATTCTTCTCGGCTCCTCAAGCTCGCTCACCGCCCAGGTCAGGCGATTCTGCGGCGAGAACAACTTCGAGCCCCGAATCGGCTCCCGCTGCGCCCAGGTCGCCACCGTCAAGGCGCTCGTGGGAATAGGAACCGGGATCTCGATCCTTCCGCGGGTCGCCCGGTCGGCCGAGGATGAAGACTCGCTGGTCTACATCACCCTGGCGGATGCCGAGCCGTTCCGTGAAATCGCGGTCCTGCGGCATATGCAGCGCTACCAGACCCGGGGAGCCGAGCAATTCCTCTCGCTCCTGCGGGAGGGCGCAGCGGAGCTGGCGGCGCCAGCCGCATCATAATGCCGTTTGCAAGCGCGCCACAGTGGGCTTACCCTCCCGCACTATGATCGACTCAATCAAAAAGACGATTCTTGCGGGAGTCGGTGCCGCGGTGGTGACGAAGGACAAGGTTCAGGCGGGCTTGGAGGACTTCGTCAGGCAGGGAAAGATCAGCGCCGCGGATGCTCAGGCGATGGCCGAGAAGATTGCTCGGGACGGCCGGCGCGAATTCGAGAATGCGAGCACAAAGCTCGGCGATACCGTCCGGGACCTGCTGGCGTCCACCGGTGACAAGTACCTTGCGAGGATCGAGTGCCTCGAGGCGAGGGTGAGCGCCCTCGAAGGCCATCCGGCGAAGGCTCCGAAGCGCGCCAAGTCCTGAGGCCGTCCGATTTCCCGGCGCCGGGATATTTTCCCCACCGTCGGCCCAGGGAGCGCCCCTAGCCGGAGGGCACCAGGAAGTGGAACTCCGCACCGCCTCCCGGCACGTTCGAACAGGCGATGGTTCCGCCGTGGGCAACCACGATTTCCCGGGCGATCGCGAGCCCGATGCCGGCGCCGGGCTTCGCCTGGCCGGGGACCCGGTAGAAGCGGTCAAAGATGCGCGGGAGCGAATCGGGCGGTATGCCCTCGCCTTCATCCCTTACGGAAAATTGCACGAAGCCCAGGGGCGCGGCCGAGGCGGCGAGCGTGATCCTGGCGCCTGCCGGGGAATACTTCGCGGCGTTCGAGAGAAGGTTGATGAACACGTGCCGGAGCCGGCTCGCGTCGACGTTCACGTAGCCCAGCCCGGGCTGCTCCCGGACGTCGAGGTGCTGGCCGGCCGCGGAGATGAAGGCGCGCGCTTCGTCGGCGATCCCGCGCAGAAGGTCATCCACCGCGATCGGGCGGTGCTCGAGCGCCGAGGCGCCAGCCTCGAGCCGCGCGAGATCAAGAAGCGAATCCAGGATCCTGAGCAGGCGGTCGGCGTCGTCCCGCGCCGACTCGAGCATCTCGCGCTGGGCGGGCGTCAGGGGCCCGAGCGTCTTTTCCAGCAGGAGGTACACCGCCATGCGCAGGCCCGTGAGCGGGGTCTTGAGCTCGTGGCTGACCGTGCCCACCAGGTTCGTCTTCGCGTCGTCCAGGAGGCGGAATTTCGTCACGTCCTGCAGGATGACCGCGGCTCCCTTGAACTCCGTCAGCTTGTCGCCGATCGCCAGGATGCGGGGAAGGTAGTGGCGATCCTCACTTCCGACCCGGAAAGTCACCACGCGCCCGTAGTCGGTGGGGAGGTAGTGCTCGTCCGAAGCGAGCACCGCGGCGAGCGGCTCCGCGAGCGACGCGGGCAGTCCCCCCCCGAATTCCGGCAGCCTCGACAGCTCGTCGGCGGCGGGATTGCGGACCTCGAGGTTTCCCTCCTTTGAGACAAGGAATAGCGGATCCGGGGTCGACGTCAGCGTGGCCTCCATGGTGCGCTGGGTTCTCAGGACCCGCGCGAGCGTGGCGTCCCTGTAGGTGCGCAGCTTCGCGGCCATCGTGTTGAATGAGCGGGCGAGGCTGCCGAGCTCGTCCCGCGAGATCTCGGGAACGCGCGTGTCGAGGTTTCCCTCGCCGAGCGCGATCGCCGACGCTGTAAGGCCCTTGATCGGCCCCAGGAGCCACGCAGCCACCAACCAGGCCAGGACGGCCGAAAGCGCGACCGCCGCCGCTATGCCGACCGTCAGGACGCGCACCGCCGTGTTTGCAAGCTGCTCGGCGTGCGCCTCCGTCTCGCGCGAAGCCGCGTAGTCGCTGGCGGTCAGCCGGTCTATCGCCTTGAGCACCCGGTAGAGCGAATCCTCGTTCGCCCGGAATTCGTCCTGCGACACGGAGCCGCCCGCTGCCAGCGTCCTGTCGCACCGCGATGAAAAATCCTGGAACGCCGAGTCGAGTTCCTCGACCAGCCGCTCCCTCGGCGTCCCCGCCGAGCTTGCCGACTGGAGCATCAACGCCCGCGTGAAGGCCTCACGCCGCGCGTCGAGCTCCCTGCGGGCCCCGATCGGATCGGACGTCGGCGCGAGCGCGAGCGCGCTCGACATGAGCGTCGCCGCCGTGCGCATCTCCTGGCATCCCAGGGCCGCCCCGTAGTTTGCGACCAGGTCGTGCTGGAGGGGCCCGGCCAGCTCGCGGCAGACGCGGATCGCATAGGCGCCCGTGACGACAAGGACAAGGAGCAGCGGCAGCAGTCCGAAGAAGAGACGAGTGCGTAGCATGCCCGAAACGCCGGTCAGAGCAGGCCCAGCTTGGTCCGCTTCCGGTACAGGGTCGCAGGATCGATCCCGAGCGTGCGGGCCGCGTCGTCCAGGCTGCGGGATGCGGCCAGTATCCGCCGAATGTGCTCCGCCTCCAGCTCATCGAGGGTGACCCGCGCTCCCACGGCCAGCGCTGGCCGGGACGCGGCCGAGAACTCCTCAGGGAGGTCCGCGGTCTCGATCGTGTCGCCGGGCGCGAGGATGACCGCCCTTTCGATCACGTTGCGCAACTCGCGCAGGTTGCCCGGCCAGGAATAGGCCGCGAAGGCGTCGGACACCGCCTTCGAGAACTCGATATTGCCCTTGCCCGCGCGCGTGGCGAAATACCGACGGACACCCTCCGTGAGCCGCCTGAGGTCGGCAGGACGATCGCGCAGCCCGGGAAGGGTGACCGCGATGACGTTCAATCGGTAGTAGAGGTCCTCGCGAAAGCGGCCCGCCTTGACCTCGGCGGCGAGGTCGCGGTTGGACGCCGCGATGACGCGCACGTCCGCCCTCCTCGGGAGGGCCTCCCCGACCCGCTCGTACTCGCGCTCCTGGAGGAGCCGCAGGAGCTTCGGCTGGATCTCGAGCGGCAGCTCGCCGATCTCATCCAGGAAGAGCGTGCCCCCGTCGGCCGCGGCGACCTTGCCGGCGGTCTCGCTCACGGCCCCGGTAAAGGAGCCCCTGGCGTGGCCGAACAGCTCGCTTTCAAGGAGCTCCCGCGACAGGCTCGGGCAGTTGACCGTGACGAAGGCGGAGTCGCGCCGGGCGCTCCGCTTGTGGATCTCGCGCGCGAGCACGCTCTTTCCCGTGCCGCTCATGCCCAGGATCAGGATGTTCGCCGGCGTCTCGGCCGCCCTGAATGCGATCTGGAGCGCGCGGATCATCGCGGGCTCCTCGGATTCCATTTCGACCGGGGGCGCCCCCGCGGCGAGGTCGCTCTCCAGCGCCTGGACCCTCTGCTCCAGCGCGTGGGCCTTGGCGACCTTCGCCAGCACCGTGCGGATCTGGTCAGGCGTGAAGGGCTTGGGGATGAAATCAAACGCCCCCCGGCGCATGGCCTCGACCGCGGTGGCAATGTTCGCGTAGGCGGTGAAAAGGATCACGGCCGGCGCCGGCCGCACCTTCATCAGCCTGCCGAGCACCTCCAGGCCGTCGTCGGCGCCGAGCTTGAGGTCCAGGAAAACGGCGTCGAAACCCTCATCCTCCGCCGCTTTCATCGCCTTGGCTGCGTTCGGCGCCTCTGAAGCGGAATGACCCGCGGATTCAACGGCGACCCGAGTCGTCCTGCGGATGGAGGGTTCGTCGTCAACGATAAGGACGCGCATGGCCAGGTGCCGGTGAGTCTGCTTCGGCCGGGGCGGCTGGCAAATGACAAAGAGAGGCAGCCTCACCAAGGGAGGCCCCAAAAACAAGGCGGGGTCGCTCGCGCGACCCCGCCAGGTCCAGCTTCAACTAGGTGCTCCCTCAGGCTTTCGCCTGCCGGGATTGCACAACATAATTCGACCGCCTTTTGGCCCCCGGGTTCCCATTGAAGGCTTGCCCTCCGGGAGGGCCGATAAGAGCGTCGCGCCAACCCCATGCCGCCCGAACTTGCAAAGACCCCTCCGGACGTCGCCGCCCCGGCGCCTGCGACCGCGCGCATAACGGACCTCGAGATCAAGGACGCCCAGATCATCTTCGGGTCGGTATGGCAGGGGCTGGAGGCCGAGTTCGGGAGGGAAAAGCTGCGCTTCCCGAAGGAGATCCTCCTGCTCGGGGGCGCCCCGGGCGCCGGCAAGGGCACAAACACCCGCTTCATCGGGAAGGCCCGCGGCCTTACCTGCGGCCCGATCGTCATCAGCGCCCTGCTTGATTCGTCCGAAGCCCGCCGCCTCAAGGAGGCCGGCAGTATGGTGGGCGACCGCGAGGTGATCCATCTGCTGTACCGCCGCCTTCTACAGCCGGAATTCAGGGACGGGGTGATCCTCGACGGGTTCCCCCGCACCAAGGTGCAGGTGGAGTGCCTCAAGCTCCTGGTCGACAAGATGCACGAGCTTCGGCGGGAGTTCTACAACACGCCGCTCGGCATCCATTTCCGACAGCCGACGATACATATCATGGTGCTTTTCGTGGACGAGTCCACGAGCGTGGCCCGCCAGCTCAAGCGCGGGGTCGACGTGCGCGCGCACAACGCCGAGGTGCGCCGGACGGGCATCGGCCACCTGCAGGAGGAACGCGCAACCGACTTCAGCAAGATCTTGGCCGAACGCAGGTACCGCGTTTTCAAGGAACAGACGTGGGACGCCCTCCAGGAGCTGAAGGAGATCTTCCACTATCACTTTGTAAATGCGCAGGGCACGGTCGCCGAGGTCGAGCAGAACATCCTACGCGAGCTGGAATACCAGAGCACCCTGGAGCTGGATCCGCGCACCGTCGACCGGCTGAGGGGCATCCCCGTGGCCAGCGAGATCGTCGTCCACGCCCGCCAGGAGCTCGTGCGGCGCCTGGATTCCTATGAGCTGGAGCACACCGAGCTGTTCAACAGCGTGGCCGGCTTCATCGAGCGCAAGATGATGCCCATCGTCCTGCGCCACGCGATCTCAGGGACGGCGCTCGTGAACACCGAGGAGACCACGCTCGACGATCCCCGGGCCCTTGCCATGCTGATCGACATCTTTTCCGAGCGCGGCTACCATGCCGCCGTCGACCTGCACAGGATCGAGGTTCCCGAGCATGTCGACTTGGCGACAGGCCTCGTTCGCTGCCGGATGAAGAAGGTCTACCGGATCCAGATCCGCTTCACGGGCTCCGAGATCCGGCGCGGCTGAGTGCGGGGCTCGCGGGGATCCCCGGGGCGTTCTATTCGTAGCGGAGCGCCTCGATCGGATCGAGGGACGCCGCCTTCCAGGCCGGGTACATGCCGAACACGACGCCGATCGCCGTGCACACGACGACGCCCGCGGCGGCCCAGCCCCAGGGGAAAACGATCTCCGCCGACAGCACCGCGGCGAGGCCGTCGCCGGCGACCGTGCCGAGCAGGATGCCGACCAAGCCCCCCGTCACCGAAAGGACGACGGATTCGACGAGAAACTGGGTGAGGATGACGATCTTTCGCGCGCCCACGGCCTTCCTGACGCCGATCTCCTTGGTGCGCTCCGTGACGCTCACCAGCATGATGTTCATGATCCCGACTCCCGCCGCAAGAAGCGCAATCGCGCTGATGACGAAAGCGCCCGAGCTGACGACGTCCGCCACCTTCGCGAACGCGGCGATGAGCGTGTCGTTGGAATAGATCTCGAAGTCGTTGTCCTGCTCCGGCCGAAGCCCGCGGACGACTCGCATCGCGGTGATGCCCTTCTCCATCGTAGCGTTGTACTGGGTCTGCGACGGCGACTCCGTCGCGATGTTGACCGAATACTGCTCGGCCCCGAAGTCCATCAGGAATCGGGAGATCGGGATCATGATGATGTTGTCCTCGCTGCCCCCGAACATGGTCCCCTTGCTGGCAAAAACGCCTATCACCGTGTAGGTGCGGTCGTTGGCCTTCAGGAGTTTTCCCAGGGGATTCTCGGACGGGAAGAGTTTGTCGACGATCTCCTGCCCGATGAGCGCGAAGGGCCGAACCAGGTCCACGTCCTCGGGGGAGAAGTTTCGGCCCGTCCCGATTTCGAACTGGTTGGCCTTGAGAAAGTACTGGTTGGTTCCGCCAAACGTGACGCCCTTGGTCGTCTTGTGGTTGCCGTAGCTGGCCTGCACCAGGGGGTTGCCGTTCGCGAAGGCCTTGAGGCAGATCACGTCGGCGCTGCCCCGCATGAACTCGATGTAGCGCTGGGCCTGGTCCAGCGAGACGCGGCGCCGGGCAAGGTACTTGTGCTCGGAGTTCCCATTGACGCCGAACGCCGGAAACCTGGAGAACTGGAACATGTTCGAGCCGAGGAAACTCAGCCCCGTCTCGATCGATCCGCGAAGGGCCGAGACCGCCGTCATCACCCCGATGACCGAGAAGACGCCGATCGTGATGCCCGACATCGTCAGGAAGGACCGGAGCTTGTTCACCCCGAGAGACCCGAATGCCATCTTCAGGATCTCATTCATAGCGGAGGGCGACGACGGGATCGAGGCGCGAGGCGCCCCAGGCGGGGACGACCCCCGACAGGACTCCCGTCACGACGGACACGAGCATCGAGACAACGACCAGGGCCGGCGAGAATTCGATGGGGAATGACGGCATCCCGGACCTCACGGCCGCGAACATGAGGTAGGTGAGCCCGAGCCCGACAATGCCGCCAAGGACGCAGATGGACACCGCCTCGATGAGAAACTGCAGGAGTATCGTGACGCGCCGGGCACCGAGCGCCTTGCGGGTCCCGATCTCCTTCGTGCGCTCCTTCACGCTCACGAACGTTATGTTCATGATCCCTATGGCCCCGACGAACAGCGAGAGTCCCGTCACGAATAGTCCCGCGAGCGCTATTCCCTTCTTGATCGGGTCGAGCTTTTCCTTGAACACGGCCCCCCCGTTGATGGAAAAACTGTCGCGCTGCCCCGGGATGTCCCCGCGCACGCGCCGCATGAGGCCCGTAAGCTCCTCGCGCGCGTTGTCCAGGTGGGTCTTGTCCCTGATCTTCACCTGGATCTCGGTGTTGTCGTCGCGGATGCCGAAGTATTTCCGATACGCGCCGAGGGGCATGACCATCTGGTTGTCGAAGCTGAACAGGCCGAGGAAGGAACCCTGGCGCGCGAGCACGCCGATGACCTGGAACGGCTGGCCGTGTATGGCCACGGTCGCCCCCAGGGCGGAGCGCCCGGGGAACAGCGCCTGGGCCACGTCATAGCCGAGCACGACCACCTGGCGCGCGGATTCGTCCTCGGTTTCGTTGAACATCCGCCCCTCCTCGAAATCCGCGGTCAATATGCGCGCGTAGCCGGCGGTCGTGCCGCGGGTGAAGACCCCGCTGACGCTGTTGCCGGCGGACTTGAGCGACGCGGAGCGCGAGTCGCCGAACACGCCGAATTCCAACTCGGAGTCCGGCGACGAGGAGATGATGCGGTTCAGCTTGACCGCGTCCTCCGGCCGGAGCGGCGGTCGGTCGGCGTAATTCCACCAGTCCTCAGCCCCGGTCCAGGGCCACTTGTTAACGTACAGCACGTCGTCGCCCAGCATGGCCAGGCTCTTGTCAAACCCGGTGTTGATGCCCTCGATCGCCGTCCCCATGAGCGTGACGGCCACGATGCCGATGATCACGCCAAGCGCGGTCAGGGCAGACCGCAGCTTGTTCGCGCGAATCTGCGCGAGCGCGATCCGGACTGACTCGGTGAACTCGTAGATGATCCGGTTCATGGCGCCGGGAGTCAGTACACGTGCCCGTCGCTCTCGATCAGCCCGTCGTGGAGGCGGATGACGCGCCGCGCATGCCTCGCGACCGCCTCCTCGTGGGTCACGACGATCAGGGTGTTGCCTGCCTCGTACAGATCCTCAAAAAGCGCCAGGATCTCGACCCCGGTCTTGGAGTCGAGGTTTCCGGTCGGCTCGTCCGCCAGGATAATCGAAGGCCGGTTGACCAGCGCGCGGGCGACCGCGACGCGCTGGCGCTGCCCGCCCGAGAGCTCGTTCGGCTTGTGGTGGATCCGGTTGCCCAGGCCCACGCTCTCTAGGGCCAGGCGCGCCCTCTCGTGGCGCTCGCCGGACGGGACGCCCGCATAGATGAGCGGCAGCTCGACGTTGCGAAGCGCGTCCGAGCGCGGGAGAAGGTTGAAGGTCTGGAATACGAACCCGATCTCCCGGTTGCGGATCTCCGCAAGCTCGTCGTCCGTCATGGCGGCGACGTCGTTTCCGTTGAATTCGTATTTTCCGGACGTCGGCGTGTCCAGGCAACCGAGCATGTTCATGAGGGTCGACTTGCCCGATCCCGAGGGCCCCATGATCGCGAGGTATTCGTTGCGGCGGATATCCAGCGTGACGCCGCGCAGGGCGTGGATCGTCTCCTCGCCCATCTGGTACAGCTTTGTGACGCCCTCGATGGCTATCACCAAGGGGCCGACCGGTCTCACCGGGCGGGTCTCAACGGGTGCCGGAGGGCTCATGTCGCGCCGGTTCTACTTGGCGTCCGCGACGTCCAGCTTCGGCTTCTCGATCCGTATCTTCGCGCCGTCCTTGAGAATGCGGCTGATCGCCGCGTAGCTTCCCGAGACGACCTCGTCGCCCGCCTTCAGGCCGGACTTCACCTCGATCATCGTGTTGTCCGCGATGCCTGTCTCGACCCTCTGGAGCCTCACCTTGTCGCCATCGCGCACAAACACGACGCGGAGCAGCTTCTCGCGGTCGCGCTGCGCGTCCACCTTGTCCACGGCCACGTCGATGTCGTTTCCGGAGCGCTCATGCACCTCCTTCGCCTTCTTTTCCTCGAGCTGCTGCGCGGTCATGCCGCCGGCCGCCCTCACGGTGACGCTCTGTATGGGGACGGCTATGGCGTCCTTCACCGTCTGCGTCTCGATGTCGGCCGTGGCGCTCATTCCCGGCCGGAGCGCGAGGTCCTTGTCCGCGACCCGGATCTTGACTATGAAATTCGTGACCTCGTCCGAGACGGTGCCGGAGGATTGCGCCGACGCGCCGCTGCCCGAGGCGCCATTGTTGTCGGCGGAGGCCGCGATCTCGCGGACGGTGCCGTTGAACTTGCGGTCAGGGTACGCATCGATGCTAATCTTTACCGGGTCCCCGACCTTCACGTTGACGATGTCGTTCTCGTTCACCTTCACGCGGACCTCCATCTTGCTCAGGTCGGCGACGCGCATGATCTCGGTGCCGGCGAACTCGGAGGAGGATTGCACGCGCTCGCCCACCTCCGATGAGCGCGAACTGACGGTGCCGTCCATGGGGGCGTAGACCGAGGTCTTGGAAAGCGAATCCTTGGCCTGCTTCAGCATGCCCTCGGCCTCGTCGACCTGGGCGAGCGCCGACTCGCGGTTGGCCTTGGCGCCGTCGTCGTTGGTCTTGTAGGTGAGGTAGTCGAAATCGGAGACCAGCTTCCGGTCGAAAAGGTCCTGGTATTTCTTCAGGTCCGCGTCCGCCTTCTCAAGCTGCACGAGGCTGTTGACGGCGAAGGAGCGGGCGGCGGCCACGGCCGCCGTCTGCTGGTCGACCTGGGCCTGGTAAAAGTCGGGCTTTATCTTGACGATAACCTCGCCCTTCTTGACCGCCGCGCCCTCGCGGAACGGAAGCGCGGTTATCTCCCCGAAAACCTCGGGCGTGATCTTGACCTCGACCTCCGGCTGGACCTTGCCCGTCGCCGTCACGGTCTGGACGATCGTCCTTGTCACGGCCTTTTCGGTCGTGACCGCGGTGCCGACGTTCGCGCTCCGCTTCTTGGCGACGGCTAGGCCGATCATGACGACGAAGAGCAGGCATGCGCCCAGAACCCACCACAGGAGCTTGGACTTCTTGCGCGGCTTGGCCACGGCGGTCGAAGCCGGGGCGTTTCCTGACGAGAGGGCGGCAGTCATGGGTGAGGCATTCACGGGTAATCTCGGTTGTGGGTCAATCGCTCAGGCTATGCCCTATGCCCGCCCAAAAAAGCAGCGTGGAGGGGCCGGAACCGGCCCCTCCACGCTAACACAACTAACAACGAGCAAGGGGAGACGAAGTAGCCGTCTTCCGAAATGGAAAAGGACATGCGCCAAGACGCCGCCACAATGCGGCGAACGGCATTCCAGACAGGTTTGAACGGTGCGATTTCGGGCGGGCACAGCACTGGCATGCCCACAGAACACTCCTGCTTCGCCAAAAGTTACACCAAACTTTGATGAGCGGGTTTCTCGGCGGATAGGCGGGGCGGGCGGTCATCCGGCCGAGGATGGCGGAGGCAAAGCGGCAGCCCATCGGCTTGCAGGGCATTTCACGCGGGCGCACGCGATAGGCAGCAAGAGTGCCGACCCGCCGCCGTACGGCAGGACCGTGTGCCGGAGGCGGCCCGTGGGTGTGTCCACGTGGCAGGCGAGAAGGCGGGGGGTATCCGCAAGTCCTCCCGTTGCGAGCCTTGTTTGCAGGGCAGCCACGCATTCGATGAAGCAGGCGTTTGGCGGGTTGCCACCCGCGCCGTCCGGCCGTCAGCCGCGGCGTTCCCGCTCAGCCCACAGCGCGGCGCCGACGATTCCCGCCTCGTTGAGGAACTCGGCGGGAACCATCTTAACGCGCGGCTTTACGTACTTGAAGAACTTCGCGTGCTTCGCGCTCACCCCGCCGCCGATGACGATCAGCTCGGGCCAGAGGATTTTCTCGAGGATGTCGATGTAGCAGCCGAGGCGGTGGCCCCACTCCTTCCACGACAGGTTCTTGCGGTTCTTCACGGAGGCAGCCACCCGCTTCTCGGCGTCGCGGCCGTCCATCGGAAGGTGGCCGAGTTCGCAGGGGAACAGCGCGCCGCGGAAGAAAAGGACGGACCCGACGCCGGTACCCAGCGTAAGAAGAAGCGCCTTTCCGCCGAAGTTCCGGCCCACGCCAAATCTCATCTCGGCAAGTCCGGCCGCTGCAGCGTCGTTGGTCAGGGCGACCGGCCTTCCGATCACCTTGCTGAAGAGCTTGATGCCGTCGCACCCGATGAATTTCTTGTCGAGGTTCGCCGAGGTGAGGATCGTGCTCCCGTGGATGACGCCCGGAAAGCCAATCCCGACCGGGCCACGCCATCGGAAATGCGCGGCGATCATCCCGGCCGCATCGGCCATTTCCGTCGGTGACAGCAAGAGCGGCGTCTCGATCTTGAAGCGGTCCGCGAGGAGTCGGCCCGTGCCCGTATCGACAGGCGCTCCCTTGATAGCTGAACCGCCGATGTCGATTCCAAGTACCTTCATATGATAGGCTCACAGAATCAGCACGCCTGTCCCATGACAATGCCGTCTTTCAAGTCAGGTCTCTTGACGCGGGCCCGAGCCGGGGTTCCTCTTTGCCCCATGAAGGTTACCTATTACGTAGAGGTCCTCTCGTCCTGGTGCCACTGGGTCGAGCCGGTCTGGGCCGAGCTGAAATCCCGATACGCGGGCAGGGCAGATTTTCAATGGAGGATCGCGCTCATGCGGACGGAGGATTACCCCGTTTCCCGCCGCCAGTGCGACTGGTTCTACCGGCGGAGCGGCGGCACGGTCATGCGTTCGCCCGTCAAGCTCAACTCCGGGTGGTTCGAATCGAGCCGCAAGGGTTTGTATGTGGCCCCGAACCTGGTGGCCGAGGCGGGCAGGGATTTCGGCATTTTCGACGACACGGTCCGGCTCGCCCTGTCAAACGCCGCGTTGATCGACGGCAGGAAGGTCGGCGACATGGGCGTGGCCGCAGCCGTGGCCTCCGCGGTGTCGGGAGTCCCCCCGAAAAGGCTCCGGGCCCGCGCCGAGTCAGCCGCTGTCAGGGCCCGCGTCGACGCGAGCACGGCGGAATTCCACTCGCACCGGATAGGGCAGCGCCCGGCCTTCATCCTCGAGGACGCGATCGGCGACAAGGCGGTTTTCTCGGGCATCGTGAGGATCGAGCCGATCGCGGCCACGATCGAGTCGATGCTTTCCGACACGGCGGCCTACGCCGCGCATGGGGCCCACAACGGAATGCCGCCAGAGAAATAATCCGGCCGCCACAATGGACTACGTCAATCTCGGCTCCACCGGCCTCAAGGTCTCGCGGCTCTGCCTCGGGACCATGACCTACGGCTCGAAGAAGTGGCGGGAGTGGGTGCTCGAGGAGCAGGAAAGCCGGCCGTTCCTACGCCGGGCGCTGGAGCTCGGGGTCAACTTTTTCGACACGGCGGACATGTATTCCCAGGGCGTGAGCGAGGAGATCCTCGGCCGCGCCCTGAAGGACTTCGGGCCGGCCCGCGACCGCGTCGTCATCGCCACCAAGGTCTTCAATGCGATGGGCGACGACCCGAACCAGCGCGGCCTTTCGCGAAAGCACATCCGGCACGCCATAGAAGGCAGCCTCAGGCGCCTCGGCACCGATTACGTCGACCTGTACCAGATCCACCGGTTCGACCCGTTGACACCCATCGACGAGACGATGGAGGCGCTCGACGACCTCGTGCGCGCCGGCAAGGTCCTCTACCTCGGCGCCTCGTCGATGTGGGCCTGGCAATTTTCCAAGATGCTTCAGGCGGCAGGATCGCGCGGCTGGACGCCGTTCGTCACGATGCAGAACCACTACAACCTGATATACCGCGAGGAGGAGCGGGAGATGATCCCGCTATGCGCCGACCGGTCGATCGGCCTCCTTCCGTGGAGCCCCCTTGCGAGGGGATTCCTGGCGCGCGAGCTCAAGTCATCAACGGTGCGCGCAAGGACAGACGAGTACGCGCGCAGCATCTACGGTGAAGAGCTGCCCGAGTCGGACCGGGCGGTTCATGCCGCCGTGGAAAGAATCGCGGCGGCCCGCGGCGTGCCCCGTGCGCAGGTCGCCCTTGCATGGGTGTGCCAAAAGCCCGGGGTCGTCGCGCCGATCGTGGGCGCCTCCAAGCCGCAGCACCTGGAGGATGCCGTGGCCGCGCTTTCGCTGAAGCTCAGCGCCGAGGAGATCGCCGCCCTCGAGGCGCCCTACGTTCCGCACGTGGTCGCCGGCCACCAATGAACCGGGCCGCTGCGGCTGCGAGGACGGCCCTCGCGGCCGCGATTGCGATCGCGGCCGCCCGCCTGCTCGGGGGAACCGGGACTGTCTTTGACGACCGCAACGGCGACGGCGTGCGCGAGGCCGGCGAGCCGGGCCTGGCGTCCGTCGCGGTGTCCAATGGCGTCGACGTGGTCCTGACCGACGAAACCGGCGCCTACCGCCTGCCTGACCGGCCGGGAGCGCGGATATTCGTCATCAAGCCCAGGGGCTGGCGGCCGCCCGTGAGCGATGCGGGGCTGCCCCTGTTCTACGCCCAGCCCGGGACTGCCCGCGCCGACTTTCCCCTTGTGCGCTCGGACGAGCCCGACGACCTGCGCGCGCTGGTCTTCACGGATCCGCAGCCTTCGTCGGCCGCCGAGGTGGACTACCTCGCGCGCGGCGTCGTGGAGCATCTCGGCCGCAGGACGGAGTTCGCATTCGGAGTCACGCTGGGGGACGTCGTGTACGACAGGCCGGAGCTGTTCGGACCCGTGAACCGGACAATGGCCAGGATAGGAATCCCGTGGTACAGCGTTCCGGGAAACCACGACCTTGCACTTGGGACCCCGGAGGAAGGCGCGGCCGCGGCTCCCTTCGAGTCCGTCTACGGGCCGTCGACCTATGCGTTCCATGCGGGCCCCGCGCTCTTTGCGGCCCTCGATGACGTGAGGCCGCTCGGCGGACCCCGCTACATCGGGGGCTTGCGCGGAGACCAGCTGGAATTCCTCGGGAACCTCCTGCGCCTCACGCCGCCCGGCGACTGGGTGGTCCTCATGATGCACATCCCGCTTTTCTCGCCGGACCCCTCGGGCACGCAGGGGTTTCGCGCGGCGGACCGACTTCGGCTCTTTGGTCTCCTCAAGGGCCGCCAGCATGTCCTCATCCTGTCCGGGCACACCCACTACCAGCGCCACGTGATGCACGGGATTGAGGATGGTTGGGAGGGAAAGGAGCCCCTTCACGAGTACAATGTCGCGGCGGCATGCGGGGGATTCTGGGGGGGGCCGCGCGGACCGGACGGGATCCCGGTCGCGACAATGTGGGACGGCACCCCGCCCGGATATGCGATTCTCGGGTTCAGTGGCGCCACGGTGTCGCTCGACTATGTTCCCGCGCGCCTGCCGGCCGACCACCAGATGGAATTGCACGCCCCGGAGGCCGTGGCGCCCAGGCAGGGCTATGTTTCATTCTACGCGAACGTTTTCAACGGCCATGACGGATGGACGGTCGAGGCGCGCGTCGATGGGCGCGCGTGGAACCCGATGCGCAGGATCCTGGGCTGGGATCCCGCCTACGCCGCCGATTTCCTCGCTCAGGATTCCGCGAGCGTTCCCTTGGCCGGCCCGAGGCTGCCCGATCCCGTTGTCTGCTACCACCTGTGGCGCGGCGCGCTGCCCGCCGACCTTTCCATGGGCGCTCATGTCCTCCGCGTGCGCGCGACCGACCCCGACGGCCGCGTCTATTCCTCGCAACGAGCCCTGAAGATCGTCCAGCCCTGAAGGGTCCGGTCGGCCGTAGGGCGCGCAAGACGTCCTTGGTACATATTTTTGCGGAATTATCCCCTTGACATACGGTAGAAGTTGGGCCATGGTGAGGACATGAAAGTCAAAGCCTCCCTCACGATCCGCGAGTTTTTTAAGCTTTTCTCCTCTGACGAAGCCTGCCTGGAGCACCTGTTTGAGGCCCGCTTTGGACAGGGCCACAAGTGCGCCAAATGCGAGCGTCCGGCCAACTGGTACCGGATCAAGGCCGAGCGGGCCTATTCCTGCCAGTGGTGCGGCAATCATCTCCACCCCACGGTCGGGACGCCTTTCGAGGACAGCCGCACGCCGCTCCAGCTTTGGTTCTATGCCATTTATCTGTTCACCACGTCGCGTCATGGCGTTCCCGCAAAGGAATTGGAGAGGCAGCTTGGCGTGACCTACAAGACGGCTTGGCGCATGGCAGACCAAATCCGCAAGCATATCCAAAACGTGGACGGTGAATGGCCGCTTGAGGGCGTTGTCGAGGTTGACGAGACCTACATCGGAGGGAAGAAATTTGGGGTCAAGTGGCGCGGGGGCGCTGGAAAGGCCGTCGTAATGGGAATGCTGCAACGCGGTGGACAAGTGATGACGAAGGCTGTCGTAGATAACAAGAAAGCGAGCCTTCAACCAGTTATTGAAGCCAACGTCGTCAAGGGGTCCGACATCCACACGGACACTCTTCGTTCTTACAGTGATCTCGGGAAGGCCGGTTACAACCATGAGGCCGTCGCCCATGCTAACGGGGAATATGTTCGCGGAGCTTGTCACGTCAACGGGTTGGAGAATTTCTGGAAGCACCTAAAGGGGTCGATAAATGGGACTCATATGCACGTCTCGAAAAAGCACCTAATGAAGTACGTGAAGGAATTTGAGTTTCGGTTCAATCGCCGCGAGGCGACCGCCTCGATGCTGCCTTCTTTGCTTTCGAATTTCCCGCAGCCATCGATTTGATGGCTCCGTGGAAGTGGGTATGGCTTGCTTTTGGATGGGTCTTTTCGCGTTCGGCAATGAAGTGATCTAGCTTGTTTGTGTCCCTGGCGTCGCGGAGGTGCATAGTTCGATTACCTAATAACGGATATGGAGCACTGGTATTTTATGGCGTTCTTTATGAACATAAAACTCAACACACTCGATTCTAGGTTGTCGGCAGATATGCGGACGTTCAAAACATACACTCCGTCCTCTTGGAAGTAATCGCCGAAAACTGCGTGGCGCCATGTCATCCCAAAGGAGCCGAAGTGAACCGATCCGTCATCCTTTATTGTGCACAGTGCGGCGGGCTGTGGCATGTCGTGATATAAATCAACCATTAGCTTATCGCCCGAAGCGTCGCGTGGCTCGAAAGGAAGGCCTCCAATATCGGTACAAAGCGGCCGTCCGTCTTTTGCAATCGAAACCAGATTGGCGTTAAAATTCTTTATGGTTTTGGTGCCGCGATTCACTACATTAAATGCAAATATATCCCCCGTATCGACAATCGCCGAAGGGGATCCAAAAATAACTACCCTGGAATATGTGTGGGCATTTCTACGGAATGTGTTTTCCCCGCATTGAACTTCTACTCGTGGCCGTGAATCCAATATTTCAGACGCCAATTGCCATATCACCAATAAGCAGCTTGCGGCTATAGCTGTAATTAGGCTGGTTACTGCGACCTTGTTATCAGGATAGCACACAGCGACCGCCAAGAGAATCAGGCTCACAAGGCCTCCAATCTTCGCGGTAACACTCGCGAATACCAAGGAGAGTATGCCCGCAACCCTACCAAGTAAGGTACCGATTGTTCGCACTTCATGTCGATTCCGCAGGCAACGGAAAAAGAGTCAACTACGTATGCCGATGGGATAGTTCCGTATTTTTGCGTACGAATATTCCATGACGGCCCGCGAGAAACGAGATTCATTGCCCGCGTTGCCTCTGCCCCTTTGTTCCTAGTCCGTCCCGCGCGGGGC
>Ga0302221_10000907_pt1 | contig 19758 bp, 10 predicted proteins | sample II_Palsa_E2_1_FD_193517 | JGI IMG/M metagenome (GOLD analysis project Ga0302221, IMG submission 193517) | Peat permafrost microbial communities from Stordalen Mire near Abisko, Sweden - II_Palsa_E2_1 | ecosystem: Environmental > Terrestrial > Soil > Palsa > Peat permafrost | place: Sweden... | reverse complement strand
ATATTATAATATTAATAATATTTTAATATATTATAATATTAATTATATTATAATATTAATTATATTATAATATATTATAATATTAATTATATTTTAATATATTATAAATTAATTATATTATAAAGCTAGTTTATACTTTAATTAAAATAATAAAAAATATTATAAAACTAATATTAAAGAATTAATATATTTTATTATAAGTTTATAAAACTTTATTTAAGTAATTAATATTTTTTTTATAAAAAATAATTTAAATAAAGAATAAAATATTTTAAGTTTTTAAATTAAATATAAAAATATATAAAATAATATATAAAATTTTTATTAATATATAAAACTTTAAATAATATATAATATTTTTAATAATATATAAAAATTTTAATAATATATAAAACTTTAAATAATATTATATAATATAATAATAATAAATATTAAATATTTTTTATTAAATTAATATTTTATAATTAATTATTAATTAATAAAGAAAATAATTAAAGTAATATAAAATATATAATAAAAAAAGTTTTAATAAAGTCGCGTATAAATTATTAAATACTTTTAATATATCGGATTATTTAAATCTTAACTTAAAGTTTATTATTTTAATTAATCTTTATAATATTTATATTTATAAGTTTATTATAAGAATAATTTCCGGATAAAGAAATATATAATTATAAAGAAATAACTAAAAAATAATTTATTAATTATTAAATAATCCGGATAAAATTAATATATTTATAAAAAAAATTAAATTATTAAATAAATTAATTATATAATATAAAGTTAAAGCTATTATAAAATATAAAAATTTTATTAATATTTAATTAATTTTAATTATAAACTTTATAAAATATATATTTAAACTTAATTATATATATAAAAAAAAAATTAATATTTTATTTAAAAGTATATAATTTATTTTTTATTTCTTATATTTTATTTAAATTATTATAAATATATATAAGTTAATTAAAGATTATATTATAATTATAAAATATTTTATTAGTTTAAAATAATTATAAAAGAATTATAACTTAAATTAATAATTTAAAGTTAAAGTATATATAATAAAATTATATTATAATATTTTGAATTATATTATTATTTATTTATAATTTTATTTTAATTAATAAAAGTTATATATTAAACTTTTATATATATTTATTAAATTTTTTAAAGTTTAAAAAAAAAACTTTTAATTTAATAAATACTTTATTTATAATAATTAATTAAAGGAAAATAATTTTATTATATTAATATTATAACTTCGTTTATAGCTCCGTGATTATAATATATATTTAATTTATTAAATCTTTTTATAAGCTTAGCTTATAAAAAAAAAAATAAAAAAAAAAAAGGCGTATTATATATAATAAAAAAAAGAGGATAAAAAGTTTATAAGCACTGTGAAAAAGTCGTAAAAATCAAGGAAATTAAGATATAAAGACTAAGATTAAGATTATAAATATATATAAAAACTAAAACTTAAATACTTAACTTTAATTAAGGATTTATTATAATATAATAAAAGTATTCAAGACTAATAATATTAAGACTATATACTTTATTCTTAAAATAATAAATAAAGAAAAAAAGCTATATATAATTAACGTGTTTATCCTTATATACTTAATACTAGCGCGCGCATGCACGTGCTTAGCGTGACACGTGACTATTAGAACTATCATAAAAATATAATATAATATTTATTATAAGAAGTATAATTAAATTCTTTAAACTTATAAAACGCGAAAAGGAGTTTTATCGGGAATTATTCGCCTTTTTTTAATTTTATATAATTACGAAATAATAAGTATTTATAATTATTACTTTATAATTAATAAAAATAAAAATATTTTTTATTATTATCCTATTTATAAATTCGCTTTTAAAACTAAATATTAAGAAAAAATAAATGGTTTATAAATTCACTAAAAGTATTTATAATATATAAATACCGACTTAGTTTAAAAGAATTATTTAGTTATTAATTTATTATTATCCGATATAAATATTACGCCCTTATAATAAGTTAAGCCAGGGGAATTTAACTCTTATAGGGAATGGAAAGCCACCATCTCTATGACTAATTAAGTCATAATACTGCATTTATACTAGAGGAAGCTGATAGTTAATTAATCCGTGTCAGATCTTGAGCAGTTATCCTTAATACGTCGGTATCTTAGAGGATCGACGGGAAAGCATTTAAAAAGCCAAAGAAAAGGTCTCGGCTTGGTAAATTACACCAGTCTTAAGACGCTGTTTGAAGATGGGAATGCTTTCAAGGTGATCGGCTGTTTGGGAGAGAAGGTAAATGCATAGGCAAGGCGAGGACTGGGAGCATTTGGTTGTTGTTAAGTTTTGGGGAAATATGCATAGCTCCTAAAACTACTGTAGCTCCCAGAACTGCTGATAATGAAGAGAGAAGTGTGCTAGAGAATCGGGGCTGACACGTCCAAATCTTCCCATGCCTTTTGTGGTTGCTGAGTTCGTTGAACACTTTGGATCATGGTGATTTTATTGTGAAGCCGGATCGTTGCACCGACACGTCAAACTCTTGAATTCTCAGATCGTTCTCTTCTCGCGCCCCTGCAGCTTGTCGGTGGTCGACACAGTACTTCTTCGCATATGGGTAGAAAGGTGGAATGCGAACGCCCAAGATGGTGTTGATGGACGAGGCATGGTAGGATCCATTTCTTCTGTTCTTTATCAAACAGAACAAGCAGATCAAGGCAATGTGAATGTTCCGATCATGGCGTAGAAGCTGGTTCTCATGCTCTTCTGACTCACGGTTAAGAAAAAACTCTTTCACTGTCTGGTGAATCAGCTCAACCCTCTCGCTAACTTGGATAAGAGGACCAAAGAGCCTTTTCAAATCGCCTCCTAGATCCATTGGGCGTAGTTCTTCAATACTGGTGACTTCGTCTTCTACTGAGAAAAGTCTCTCGTGCGCTAGCGCGTCAGCCAGGGTCTGTGGATGAAAGGGTCGGACAGCAGTGACGATCCATGCCATGATTTCCCTAGCTCGGCTTTTCTCCACCGGGTCAATGGCATCCCAATACCGCTGGTATACTTCTTGGAGGTTGCTAGGTAATGTTCCGATGGTTCTGTCTATCCCGCGCTTAGAAGAGTCGCTGGACCTGTGCAGCAGTTCTACAACAAGCACCACCATCAAGAACATGCCGTTGCTAGCTCTCTCGTAGACTTTGGTCACCAACTGATTGTGGTAGCTCCTGTATGCAGGGCGGAACTTGATCAGTTCTCGGATCTTTTCTTCCGTGAAAGCTTTCAAGTCAGTCTGCATGAGATCCTCCTTGTCCAGATTCAGATGCGTCACACAATCCTTAGGAACGTCATGCCCCTCGAAGCTCAAGTCATAATGATCCCTGTTGAGCAGAATAAAGGTCCTGCGATATTGTTGAGCTTGACCTGTCTTGATGAGCGCAGCAAGAAGGCTAATAAGACCCTCTCGCTCTGCGCCGGCATCACATTCGTCCAAGGCATCAATGACGAATACGATATCCAAGGCGAGATGTTCGTAAAGCCATGTGAAACACCGAGTCTCGATGTCAGCTGGTGCCCGGCCACCCGTGAAACTTGTCATTATGTAATGGTTTAGTTGTCGCTGTTCTTTGCCCCTTGAGCCGAGCTGGTCGATGAGAGCTGCCATCATGTTGCTGGGTGAGCGTCTAGCTACATCACTACCGCTGAAGGCAAAGAAAATGATCCTTTTCCGTCGATATTGAGATAGATGACGGAATAATGACGCTGCCATCGTTGTCTTTCCGCAACCTGGTTTCCCCGTAATTCGGATCAGTCTAACTGGTGGATCCGAACAAGACTTTTCCGGGAAGAGTTTCAATGGGATCCATTCAAACGTCCCAGGGAGCGGGAATGAAGTCTGATCCAGGTGTCCATCTTGGTTGAAGATGGGAAGAGCAGCCCAAAACCTGCTGTAGTGTGGGTAGTCATCCACAATGTTGATGATTTCTCGCGTGACATCCTTGTAGCTCTTTTGAGAGGCCGAGGAGACTATTGCCATATTCTACAATGTTTTAGCGTTATGTATCCTGAATTAAAACAGTCGAGAGATCTGACCTGGTGGTTGGCATGGATGGGCAAGGATAGTTCGCCGGGTATCACGGCGGAGTCTTTCGGTACTACCCAAAACTTACATGTGAGTAGAGTCTCATAGAAACAAACGACGGTGATCCGATTCCTCTCATCTTTCCGTCTCTCCAGGAGCGTGTGAAAATCCTCCTGCAGGTCCACGAGCACCTCTGAGTCTTTTCGCAGGAGCTTGACTGCAGCGCAATTGGTTGGCTTCGCCAGATTCAAGAGGCTCGAAAAGAAGAAACCCCATTTGGCAAGGTCTGAACCATGATGTGGTGTGCCGAGAAACACAATACCGCTCGTGGAGCCCTCGATCTGCCGCATCCGTTCAATATTACTCTGGCTTGACATTGCCAGGGCCTTCTTGACCACGATGCCTCCGAGGCTGTGAGCTACAAATATGATCTTCCTTGAGGCCTAAATTGGTACCTAAGATTAGCTTAGGTCATTCTTTCGAAGGGAGGAACTTAGTTGCAACTCACTTCGACACCATGCCTCTTGCCTGACAGGCTTGCCAGCAAGTCCCTGCTATAGCTGCTGATGCTTTCAAGAGAAGTGGATCTTCTTGCATGGAAGACATCTGCATCGTACCCAAATGTCATTACCCGAGCGTCAGGAAGATCCTCTTTGATCAAATCCCTTGGCCAATGTATCTGACTCGTCCTATCGAACCAAGTATGAAACGAATTGCCAGTCAGACCATGAACGAATACAATATCGACAATTGTGGCTGACTCCGGGTTATGGAGAACTTTTATGCCATAGCTGTCATCATCATTAATATAGTCCACGTCCGAGAAATACTCTGACTCGGACAGATCAGTATCAGTCACCAGCGTCGAGGACCTAGTTAAATGTGACTCGCTGATCGAGTGGGTCCTTGGCGATGGTGGGCCATTCTTGGTGCACCCTCGCTCCGCCGTCTGGTCATTGGTATGAAAGACAACGTGGCCGACTTCGACATTAGTGCAATCGGTCGCTCTCTTCTCTGCGCGAGGAAGCGGCAGATTTTTAGCGAGTGATTTCAAGCTTGGCGTGAACTTTCCCATATCAGCAAGGAGAATTACTTGATTGCAGTGCAAATAGAGTGCTATTACTTTCAAGACTGGATGTTTTGGAAGTGTGGAGTCATTCTTTGAATTTCGCATGTCCTGATATGTGTGCCGTGCCACCTAGTAAAGGTGGTACGCCCCGTCAGTTGCAGACTCGGCCTTAACATCAGCCCTGTATTGCGTTGCACTCTGGTCGTGTGATAATGGGAGTGTTTGGCTCATTGGATGGATATAAGCGGCATAAAGATTCCTACTTGACTCGGGCGTATTGGCTGTGGTGATGTAAGAACTGCACATTTGTCAATGGGGCGGTACTTGGGAGTGCAACAATTCCAAAAGTCCTACGAACAATCTGCGTGTGGTTCGCGAACACTGGTTTACGATGAAAAAATATTAATATGGCTGGTCGAAGACTCGTATCGAGCGAAAAGTCAGGTTTCAGTGAATGTCCTTTAGCACTGCTTACACTGAATATACTTGCTTCCTTCACTCTGCTACACCTGGATTTGACAACATTGCCCACGCCCAATGAATCCAGCCAGATGATCGAGATCGGCATTTACTTTAATACCACACTAAACTCCGGCTTATCTGGTAGGATTCTCGGACTTGATCATCCATAACTCTTGGTGGCTGCTAGGCGATAAAGCAGATAAGTCGTGAACGACTCAGACACTGCAGCGAGACGTCAAGCTCCGCCCCGTCTTCCGGCTAACAGAGCAACCGGGCGTCGACGCCCAGCACCTTTCCACATCTCAAGAAGGAAGGAAATATGCACCTAGCTGATTTCATTCAACAAAGTTATAGTAGCCTAGAATACAACCAAGCATAATAGACATCAATTCCACTCATTAGTACTTGTTTACGCTTCTACAATTCGAGCTTGGAGACCATTTCACCGGTGATTTTGTCAGATGGAGATTGGCTATAGGGCCCATGGGAGCGGATGCGCCTGTTGCGGCCGCCATGAATGCTGCATTGTGCTCAGTGTGCGAAATTGTGACGCGTTGGGTTTCTTGTTAACAATTTTGTGAAAGGGTTGACTAACTCTAAGCCTAAATATCTGACTATCACTATTCGTAGAAACTAGTCTATTCAAGTACCTCCTTTCCGGTATCAATGTTTGGGATGTTGAAAAGAAGAATTTTCAAAAGATGGCATGATCCAGCCCACAGATGCGCGCAAGGCAGTTTGTGAGGCTGACTTTGAAACTTTCTATGTGACGCGCCCAATATCAATAGCAGGGAATTGCCAAAGGGGGCCGATATATGCTTCTCAAATTAATGCTTTCGTGAAGAATACAAGCCAAACTCTGATTCCTAAAACTCCTGAAGCTACTTCCCCTTAAAAGGGGTGCCGCACGTATCGAGGCCCATACTTAGCTAGAAGACAAAACCCAAAACCCAAAATTATAAATGATAAATAGTATTGCCTTTATAATTAATTTCTTATATAAGTTTTAATAAAATATATATATATTAATTAATTAATTAATTTATTTATTATATAATAACTATATTATATTATTTAAGTATATAATTAAAGATATTATTATATATATTAAATATTTTATTTTTAATCCCTTGCTCCTTATCTTATTCTTTTATTATCTTTCCTCCTTGTCTTCTTTATTAATATTCCCCCCTTTATACTTAATCTTTTAAATATTCTTTTAGTTTTTTATAATTTTTTTTTTAAGTTTATTTAATTTAATTAATTTAATTATAAAAAATTAAAGTTTTTTTTATAACTTAAGTATTTAGAAATTTAGCGAATTATATATATAATTAAAATAAGCTTAAAGTCTTATATTAAAAATATATAAGATTTTTTTTAATAAATTTTATTTTTATTAAAGTTAATAAAAGGATTAAATTATTTAATATTTATTTATATAAAAATTAATTTAGAATTAAAAAAATAATTAATAATATTATTTTAATTTATTTATTAAATTATATTACTTTATAACTTTTAATTTTTAATTTTTTAATTTTAAGTTTTATTATATAATATATATAAAGACTTGATTATATTATATATATAATAAAATAAATTATTATATTATTTTAAATATATTATTTAAGGACTTTAAAGACTTTATATAATAATTAATATTATTATTTATATATAACTTAAAAAAAACTTTTTTTAATTTTTATTAAGAGATTAAAGATTAATTTTATAATTAAATATACTTATTATTAAAATTAGTTTAGTTAATTAAATATAATATAAGAAAAACTATAATAAATATTCTTTTTTTTTTAGTCGCTTTATTAATAAGAGTAATTTAAATAAATAATATTAATAATTTTAAAGATAAATAATTTTAAAGATAAATAATTTTAAAGATAAATAATTTTAAAGATAAATAATTTTAAAGATAAATAATTTTAATTAAAAATCTTGCTTAAGATAAATTTTATTTTTATAATTATAATATTAAAATTTAAGACTATAAATTAATTAAAATAAATAATATATTTATATTTAAAGTATTATTAATAATAAATATAAGAGAAGAAAAAATATTATTATTAATTAATAATATATTAATTCACTTTAAAAAAATTATAATATATTAATAATCGGGATAATTAATCTTTAAATATTAAAACTAAACTAATATATAATTCTTTTTAATTTAAAAATTAATTTAAAACTAGTGTTAATACTTAAATTTATTCTTTAAGATATAATTTAAAGATTATAAAAATATAATATCTGGTTTTAAAAATAAATTAAATAATATATTAATAATTTTAATATTATTTTATATAAAGCTTATATAATATTTTATATAATAATATTAATAATTATAGTATTAATATATTATTATTTATATATAAGAATAAATAATAATTATTTTCTTTAATTATATAAACTTTAATAAATAAATTAAAATATTATTTAAATTTATATTATTTTTTATAAATATTAAAAAAAAGATCTTTTTATTTTTATTTTATAAAAAGTATAAGTAATATACTTTATACTTTAAGTTTATTTTAAACTAATATTCTTAATAATAAATATAATATTTTATTTTTATATTTATTATTTTTTTATTAAATACTTATATATAATTTTATTATATTATAAATAAAAATCTTAAAGATTAAGATAAAGAAGAGGGGAGTAAAGTATAGTTTTTAGTTTTTAATAAATATATTTTAATAATATAAAAATATATAATTAATAGATTTAAATATAAAATTATAATATTTTAATATCTTAAAAGAGATTTTAAGTATTTAGATAAAATATTAAGATTAAGGTCTTATAAAGTCTTTTATTTTTATTTATTCTTTACGCTAATAGCTTAGCAAGAAATATATATAATATAAATTTAAATATTAAACTTAATAAATATATTTTTTAAAAAAAAAAATAATAAGTACTTCTTAATATAAATAATATAATATTTAGTATTTATTTTAGATAAGAAAAGAGTTTCTAAGTATAATTAAATCTATAGAGTATTTTATAAGCTTAGATATACCTAGAAACACATAGCTTTAACACGGACCACGTCACGTTACTATTTTTTTTATCACGTGAACAGAATAGATCCTTAGTCCTCGCGCGGAGGGGGGTTTAAGTTGAGAAAAAAAGCTACGCAGGCTTCGCTTTTTAATAAATCTTGAGACCTGTCCAGAACCATCTGCTATATCAGTCTGCTCACTCCTGCTGTACTTCTGTGGGAGCGTTGTATGATTACCTCCTTTTTCTTGAATGGAGATCGGCGGCTTGGTCTAGAAGAGTCTTCTGGCTTGCTCTCCCAAGCATTTGTTCAGTTCTAGGCTGATCATGGGCTGACTCTCGCGGACCACTGTATCCCGCCTTGCTGATGAGTTGTCACTGCATTCTGCATCTTCGCAGGTAAGGCGTCGCTTCATTTTCAATCTTTACCAACCAAATAGAATGAGGCAGACTAACATGCGCGTCGGGGCAGCTCTTACGAAGTAATTGGCAAAGCAAGATGTTATTCGTCATCTACCATGCAGAGCGACAGCACACGATCAATCAGATACCTAATATAAACGGCGAGGTTGGAAAAACACTTAAAAGTGCTTGCCTCTGAATGAAAGTCAACTTGAGAACAAAACTTTGGATGTTAAAGCTTGTTTAATAATTTCAGCAAGTATATATGACGAAAAGGTATGGAAAGCTAACGAAAAGGGCATTGGACACTAGGAACTACACCTCGCATCATGATACAACTTGGATGGTGCTGTCGGATGGGAGGGAAATGAGGCCAGGCGTAGTAGCCTAACGAGGTAAGGCACCAATCCAACGGACATGTGTTCGCCTACGACTCCTTTCGCGTTGCGACATACAAGGAATAAATAAGTAAGCCAATATTGTTTTCGATTTTTATTTCTTATTTCTATTTGAAATAAGCTGCTGTTAGACTTTATTTAGTAATTTGATACTACTAAGGAAGTTGCGTTAAGCGGAATCAAAAGTCTCACGCGAACTCTGGTGGCTGACTTTGCTAGGAGTTTCCACAGCCCGCACTTCTGTTGGCAACAAACTCCGATTGCGCTACCATCGGAGTTTGAGAATGATCCACAAACTCGAGGCTCTCATTCTGGAGGGTGGGCTCGGAGAGAAGTCACACCCGAAGGGATACGATCGCGCTTCCTTGGGCACCTGAACGGCTAAACGGAGAGCTTACTAAAGCTGTCCATGCCCAGTTATGGAAGGTGGCTGGAGCCTGTTCAATGCAGTCCAACTACCCATTCGGATCTCAGCTGCTTTGGCACATGCCCCGACCAGCCCAATCATAAGGATCTATCTATAAGCACGCCATAGCGGGACAAGTGTGTTGCGGCGTGTGCTGCGGCGTGTGCTCGGTGTCGAGTTGGGCTTGCACATATGCATTATGTCTCTGCACAGCTTATCGCGCAAATCAAAGTCCCTGGTCGGTCATCTTCTGTCTTGTGTATCGGTCGCCGGTCGAATCATCGAATGAACCTTGCAGTTCTTATGTACTGTGTCAGACCTGCTTCCTATGTCTTTCGCCTCATATAGTATGGGTGAGGCTCGAAAATCTACGATCATAGACTTATTAGATTTCCCTGTCTCTGCAGACCAGAAGATAAATATACGATTTGAGGGGAACAATGCCTTCCTTTTTGCTGTCACGGCGATCTCTGCAGCGTCTTTCTCGATTTCTTTCGCGACTTTGGTTTCGCATAATCCAACATGACTTTGGAATTCACATACTCCCTGGTTCAATTTCATAGAATGGGCTTCGTGTTCTCAGACGTCGACACCCCTTGGAGATGCCAGTTTGGCACGGTAGGAATTAATAGTCGGTCATCCTTCTCTGTTCGCTTCGCTCACAGTCGGCCGAAGCAAGTATAACCACCAACCAAGTATAATCCCGAGATTTACCCAGTATCTATAAATTATGCCCGCGCACTACCAAAAATTATATACTTTCATAATAATAAAATTATAATTCCTAAATATTAATTCTCTAAATTATTTTAAAATTAAGTATATTTATTTTTATTATTCTAATAATATAAAATTAATATTATTTTAAATAAAATTAATTAAATCCACTATACTCTCTATATCTAAATCTATTAGACTAGAATCTTTATATTCAGGAATCTCTTTCTTCTTCTTTTTCTCTATAATATCTACTTATATAAATATCTTAATCTCGTTATTTTATTATTTCAAGAGAATAAATTATTTAAGTTTCTTGATTACTTAAATAAAATTTTTTTATTCTTTATCTATTATTAATAATTTTTTAGCTGGTATAAAATATTTATTAGATTTATAAATCAGGAATATATCTTTGATTAAAGAAAGTCTATTTTGTATAAGGATCTTATAAAAATAAATTAATTTAACTTTATTATTTTTATAGACTTAAATTCTTAAGATTAAGAGATTTTTTAATTATTTATTTTTAATAAGGACTTGGATTCCAAGAGACTAAGGAGAAGCTTACTTATTTATTTTTAGTCTAGTTTAGTTTTTTTTTTATTTTTTTTAATTTTTTTATATTTTTTTTTTATTTCTTTTCTTGATTCTAATATAAAATATAATAATTATAAGTAATTTATCTTCTTTAAAAATATTTTATTTTAAGATTATTCTTTATTTATTATTGACTAAAATACTAGCTTATAGATTATTATACTTAATTATCGTTAAGTAAATCTTTTAAAGATAAAAATTAATTAATTTTATAATATACTTAAAAATCTTATATAAATTATTTAAAAATTTTATTAGATTATAATTTATAAATTTATAAATCTTTATAATAATATTTTATATTTTAATAAGCCGGGATAATAATAATCAAGAAAACTTAAGATTATCTTTCTTTTAGTTAATATTATTAATCGTTTTTTTATTATTATTATTTTTTTTATAAGATTATATTTTCTTGATTTCTTGTTTATAACTTAAAGACTATATATCGGATTTTTTAAAAAAATTAATAATTATATATTACTTAAATATATTTTAATAAATTAATATTAAATCTATAAAAAATAAAATAATAAAATAATTAAAATTAAAACTATAAATTACTTTTATAATAATTTATTTATAATAATACTTTTAAGAATAAAATATATTGACGTTAAGAGATTATAAGACATGGATTAAATAAAAAGAATAATAAAATAAAAAAATATAATTATTTATAGCTTTAAACTAAAATATATTAATTTTATATAATTTATAATTATTTAAGAAAAGGATTTTCTAAGGTTTTAAAGGACTAGTCTATAAGTAAAGAATTAAATAATTTAAATATTTTAAGATAATATTATTATTTATATATTTTATTAATATTAGATAAATTTATTCCAGGCTTATAAACTCTTAAGTAATCTATATCTTTATAATTTTTATATTAGGAATAATAATAAATAAAGAAGAAGATTTATTCCCGTTTATATAAATAATCTTATAGATTATAATAAACTTATGGTTTTCGGGACTTATTTTATATAATTTTATAATATTAATTAAAATAATAATTTATTTAGTTCTAGTATATTTAATTTAGATTCCCGTTTTATCGAAATTAATAATATTTTTAATATATTTAATTTTATATTTTTTAAGTATTTTATAATATTTATTAAATTATTCCTTAATCTCTTCTTTTATATATAATTCAAGATATTTATAGATAATTGACTTTATCCGGATTATATAAAGGATCTTGTAATTTTTTAATTAATTATTAAATTAACTTTTGGATAATAAAGATTAAAAAGGATTTTATTATTAAGTAAAATATTAATTAAAATCAAGAATTAAAAATTAAAATATATTATTTATAAATAAATAATTATATCTAGAATTATTTTATAGATTATATCAAGACCTAATTTTTATTAATTATAATAATATTAATGAATAATTTTTTCTTGAACTTTATTTAAAATCTTGTTATTTCTACTTTATTAATTAAATATTTCCTAATTATTTCTCTTTTAAGTTTTTGACCGAAATACTAAAATCTTTAATATTGTTTCTTTAATATAATATATTCTAGCTATTATTAAAATTAATTTCCCGTTATTTTTAAGGATCCAAAGATATATATTATTAAAGACCTAGTTATAATTAGACTTAATTTTATATAGATAATAATAATATTTTTAAGAATTTTCCCCAATATAGAAAAAATCGATAAGACATACGGCAGGTATAATTATGGACTACGTACTATTTATTGGAAAAATAATTATAATGGTCGCGTAATAAAAACGCGTGTTTTTGGCGTGTTTTTGGCTTACAGCATTTCTTCGGGATTATACTTGGTTGGCGGTTACACTTGCTTCGGCCGACTATGAGCGAAGCGAACAGAGAAGGATGACCGACTATTACGCCACATTGTTTCGCAGCCGGGGATATCGCATGGACTCATTGCTACTGTATGGCTCAGTGTGCTCTACCGCATCCGAAACCTTGAGGTTGCCTTACGACGGGAAATACCTTGCACCAACCCTCTCCATACCTTCCTTGTGTGCGACGGTGATCAGCGGTGTAATTGGTCATAATGGTTATGGTGGTGATTGTCGGCTGATTCTCGAAAGCAGTTGCGCACACCCCCTAGCTTCTCAATGAGCACACACTACCGAGATCTTCAGAGGTCAGCTGGGACCCTTATCTGAGGGGACTATATGGGAGGGTGGTGGAAGCTTTTCATGACCTTGATTCTGGGACACTGTTTTTATCCGCAAGTTCCGGTCGTCTTTAGAGAAAATAGTTTAACGCCAATCCTGCGCTCTGCTAAGTTTTAAGCAAGATTAAATTTGTTTACGATTTGGAGCGGAACATACCTGGTACGAACTCTGAGAGGTGATATGGCTATCGAGATTCCGGGCTGGCCTGGTAAGCTATTGCAAGTCCTTTAAACCAAAATCGTATTCAGCAAAGCTAATTATTGACATTCTCAGGGCCAATTGACAACCTTCGGGCGCAACAAGCACGTCTAGCAGACGAAAAAAGTCGCCTGGAGCGCAAAATAGAACAGATCGAGGACGAGGACGATTTGGATGCCGCAGACCTCGCAGACCTAGACGAGAAAAAAGCGAATTTGGCTACCATCGATCTACAGTTCATAGTCGCGAACTTGCAAGTCAAGTGGTATGCGGAAGCAATCAGTCCTGACACCAATCAAGCGCTCTTTTGCGAAGGAGATAAGCTCCAGATCAGCACGCAAGTCTCGTGAGCATCCACAGACCTGCACCGATCAACCCTAACGGAAACCAACGATGTCGCGCCTGTATGACAAGCTCTATCGAGCTATCCAAACATGTCCCCTTACTGAAAACGAGTTCATCCCCTTGGACACTCTCCATAACGAGATTACATGGCCAGCAGTCAAGCAGGTGCTACCTGATACATTCTGGCGCCGATGGCTTTCATGTTGGGACTGCATTCTCGAGCACAAAATTCCAGGGGCCAAGAAAGTCATCGCCATCCTCGAGCTTATAGGCCAAAGCGATTCCATCGAAATTCTCCTACTAGAAGAACTCACAGATGAAGATCTTCCTCTTTCCCGAAAAGGAGTCAATCTGCAATCCAACTGCGGTGAGAAGGTGTTCAAGTCATTTGGGACTTGGAAACCGGGGCTTGTTGACGCGTTTCTGACGAAGCAGTGGATGGTCATAGAACCACCGTTGAAGTTCGATGCCAACTATGCCATCAACATCGAACTTGACAAGTATTGCGTACTCCAGCTGGCATTTTCTTCTTGCCATGAAGTTCCTAAGACTATGTCGAGCACAGCCCATGTTTATGAAGGAGTCCTCAGACCGCGACGTCAACATGGGCTTGACAACGGCGTAAGTTGACTCCAACTCCCACAATATATTTCATCTGATCGTGATTCAAATTTATAGGCAAACCCAGGTGTTTCGGGGCCAGTCTGCCTTGCCATCAAGACATTCGACAAGAAAGCCGACTTTGATCTGGAGAAGGAAATCCTAGACATCATTCACTACAGAGGCGTTAAGAACGTCCATCTTGTCAGACATTTGGCTATCTGTAGTCAAATCCCATGTATTATCTTTCCATGGGCAGTCGGCGGGGATCTATGGGAATTCTGGCGTGCCGAGCATCCAAGAGACTTCCTGTCGTGTCTCAAACAAATAGCCGGTCTCACGCGCGCCCTAGAGGCTATCCATGAGGTGAATTGTCGTCACGGAGACCTCAAACCGGCGAATATTCTCTACTTCAACGAGGGCGGCAGTGGTATCTTGAAAATTGCGGATCTTGGCATAGCAAGAGCTCACACCAAACCCACTTTCGAGAGAGCCGACAAGACGAGCACCCTGGCCTCGACTCGAGCATACGAAGGCCCAGAGGCCTCTGAAAACTACATTAGTGACACAGCGAGGTCACGTCGATACGATTGCTGGTCAATGGGCTGTATCATTTTTGAGTTCGTCGTGTGGCTATTGTTCGATTTCGAAGCGCTCGAGAGCTTCGAGAGCCATCGAGACCCCGAAAATTACGAATACTACCGCCGTAGATTCGTTGCCAATCCCACGGAGCCATGGGAGATGATGGAGGTACATCCAAAGGTCTATACGGCAATAGATCTTGTACGAAATGATGAACGATGTACAGGCACGTCCTTGGAAACGCTCGTTAACCTCGTCCACGAGAAATTGCTCAAGACCAACTATAAGGATCGTCTGTGTGCTGCCTGTCTACACAACAGCGTTCAAGAAATAATTGAGCGCGCACAAAATGACCCATCGTATCTGGTAAAGGTTGTCGAGCCTCTCCCGGCCACTCCTTCGATATTTAGCCAACCGGTGGTGCGTCCCAAACGGAAGTCCACCTCTCAGTGAAATTCTAGTAACCAAAAAATGAATAAATTTAGAGCATCTAGTTATTATATCTTCGGGCTTTAAATAATAATAATAATAAGTTAATGTGACATAAAAGTGGGGTTTGCGTGCTCTTAAATGATTAATCTGATCTAATTAAGTAAAGTGGATAGTATATCCTTAAATATAAGCTAAAGCGATTCCCTTTAACTAAGCCTAATCAAGCGTTTATCTATATATTACCTGAGCGGCAGGTATATATATATTTATTTTATCACATATTCTTTAAAGTAAGAAGTAGATCCATTACTCTTATTCTGCTTCTTTACCGCTTAGTAAAGTAAATAAAAGAGAATTCTAAAAGAGTATAAACTATGCCTATTATACAAGTGCCCTTAAATAAGGATTAGCTAGTATAGAGACTTACTCTTAAAGTATAATATCGTCGTATAGTGACTCTTTTATAAGGTATATAATAAAAGAATACTAAACTAATAATGTCTTTAAATATCTTTAATAAAATATTAATCTTATAAAATACTTAATTATAAACTCTAAATGTCTTTAATAATTTATATTAAATTCTTTAATCACTTAATTAATTTCTTTAAACTAATATACTATTAAGAAACTTAAGCTTAACTTTAATTATTTATTTTTTTCTCTTAAGTATTATATAAAGGTCTATAAATTACTTAAATTAAAAGCGCTTATATATAGCAATAAGTTTTTATTTAATTAAAATCACGCTTAAAGTTTTAATATTAATACTTTAAATAATTAGTTTTAATATTATATACTTAATAAATTTTTAATTATATCGCTTATTAAATAATTCTTTATAAAAACATATATATTCTTAAAGTAAGCATAAAGATAATTATTTATTAAATTATTTATTAAGTATAATATAGACTTTATTAATATTTAAATAATAAATTTATTAAATTAAAACTTTAAACACGCGTTTATATTAATTAAATATATAAATAAGTTTATTAAACTCTTTAATAATCACGACTTTAATTAATTATTATATTTTTTAATTAAGAATAAGTTTTTTAAATATAATATTAAAAAAATCTTTAATTTTAAAAATTATATATACGCGTGTTATATTAAGAACTTTATATTAGTCTTTATATTATATATAAAAATTTATTAATTTTTATTTTATAATATTTAATATATAATAATATTTTTATTTTATATAATTAATTAAAATATTATTAAAAGAAATAAATTAAGCTTAAAGCTTATAAATTATATTTTATAAAAAAATATAATATTTTTATATAAAAGTCTTAAAATATAATTTAAATAATATATTATTTATTAAATTTTATATTTAATTTTATATTTATTAATAATATATAAAATATTAAATCTAGTTTATTTATTTTATTATATAATTATTTAAGTATATAATATACTTATTCTTAATATTTTTAAACTTTATAAATATAAACGTATAAAGTTTTTTATTCTTTTTTATTTCCGGCTTTAAATCTTTTTTTTATATTTAAGAAAAACTTTTTATATTTATAATTTAAGTTAATAATAAACTTATTAATTATTAAAGATTTTATTAATTTAATAATAATTAAATAAAGAGTGTTTAATATATTAAGATTAATATATTATTAAATATTTTAAAAAATATAATTAAATTAAAGCTTTAAAATCTATATTAATTAATTTTATTAATTTTATAAAAAGACTTTATTATATTTATTTAATTAAGTTATAAGGATTAATATAATAATTAAATTAAGAAATTAATTTAAATAAAAAAATATTTACTTTAAAGATATAAATATATAAATATATATTAAACTTATAATTATAATATAAAAATAAAGTTTATATATTCTTAAATAATTAATTTAATTTAATTAAATAAAATAAATAATATATTTTTAAATATAAACTAAAGTAATTTCTTTTAATTAAACTTAATTAAATATTTATTTATATATTACTTAAGTAATAAATATATATATATTTATTTTATTATAATTAATTTATTTAATTATTTAAACTAATCGCGAATTTTAATAATTATAATAAAAATAATTTTTTATTATTTTAATAAAATAAAATTTAATTATATATAGTTTTTAGATTATAAAAAAAATATTATTTATATTATTATTATTTTTTAAAGATATTATATTATAATTAATTTAAAAAATTTAAATTAAATAATTAATAATATTATTAATATAATTATAATTATCGTTATAATCACGTATATATTAATCCCGATCGGACTTAATTAAATCTAAAAAAATATATTTTATTATTTTTATAATAAGTTTTATTCTTGAAATTATTTAATTTATTATATTTTATATAATTATATATTATATTCCTTATATATTATATAATATATATTATAATAAATTAATAAATATTTATAATAAAAAGTTTATTAATTTATTTTTTATTTAAATTTAAAATTTAATTTAAAAATATATTATTTTAAAAATTTTAAATACTTTATATAAAATTATATATATATTAATAATTTAATATTTCTTAAATTTTTTTATTTTATTTTATTATTTAAATAATTAATATATATTATAAAAAAAAATATAAATAAATAAAAATCTTATATAAAATAAAATATAAAATAAAAACAAAAAATAAATAATAAAGTATATATATTTAAGAAAAATAAAACAAGAAATAAAAAAATAAAAAAATATAATATTAAAAATAAAAAATAAAATTTAATTAATTATATTATAAAAAAAAGTTTTTTATAAAATAATAAATAATATAATATAATTTATAAATTTTATTTTATAATTATTATATAAAATACTAAATCTTAAAATAAAAATAATTAAATATATTATAAAATATATATTTACTTAATCTTATATTATTAAATATTTATATTAAATCTAATTTAAATATATAATCTTATAAGTATAAAAAAAAAATTTTTAATTAATTTTTTATTTTTTTTTTATTTTTATTTTTAAATTCTTTTAAGTATTAAACTTATATAATTATTTTAATTAATTTTTTAAAAATATTTTTTTATATTATTTCTTTATTTATAAGTTTATATATTATTATAAAATATAATACTTTTATTATAATATAAAATAATTAATATTTATTAGTCTTTTATTCTTTTATTAATAATTATAATTTATTAAATATTAAATATTTATTTATTTATTATAATATAAATTAAATTAAAAAATTAATTTAATTAATTATATAAATCATTCACGTATACTTTATTTTTAATTAAACTAACTTAATAATTATAATATTTAGTTTTATAATAAATTAAATATTTATAATAATTAAAATAATTATAATTAATTAAATATAATAATATATAATAAAATAATATATTAATTTATATATTTTTAATAATTTAATATTAATTAATTTTATATATTTAAATTAAAAGACTAAAATAATATATAATAAATAATTTAATAATTTTATATATTATTTAAATTTTAAGATTATTTATAATTTATAAAATATTTAATAATTTAATAAAAAATATATAAAAATTTTAATTAAAAAAAAATATATTTATTAATTTTATAAAATATTTAATAATCTAAAAAAATATAATAATTATTTTTTATTAAATTAATAATTATATTATAAAATATTTAATAATCTAAAATAAAATTATTTTTAATTAATAATAATTATTTTTTATTTCTTTATTTTTTATTATTTAAAATTCCTTCTTTAAGTCTCGCGAACTTCTCGAATATATATAAATCTAATATTCAAGTCTTATAAACCCAAAATCTCGAATATCCACTTTTAAATACTCTGTCTTTTAAATACTCTACTTTCGAACACTTTGCCTTTCGAATACTCTGCCTTTCGAATACTCACTTTCGAACACTCTGCTTTTAAACACTTACTTTCGACCATTCTGCTTTTTGAACACTCTGCTTTCGAACACTCTGCCTTCGAATCCTCTTTCTTGAGACCTTCGAAGACCCTTACAAATCTATACGCACACACATACATAATTTAATTAAGGAAGTATAGCTATAAAAAAAGACTAAAAGAGAAGGATCAAGAAATAAGTATATAGAATCAGCTTTAAGACTATTATAGTTTATAATTTCTAAGAATATATAAATATAAAACTATATAATTATATTAATTATAGCTATTATAAAAAAGATTATAAATTATAAGTTTTTTTTTATAATAATTTTAAAGACTTAATAAAACTATTTTATTAA
>Ga0302221_10000904_pt1 | contig 19791 bp, 19 predicted proteins | sample II_Palsa_E2_1_FD_193517 | JGI IMG/M metagenome (GOLD analysis project Ga0302221, IMG submission 193517) | Peat permafrost microbial communities from Stordalen Mire near Abisko, Sweden - II_Palsa_E2_1 | ecosystem: Environmental > Terrestrial > Soil > Palsa > Peat permafrost | place: Sweden... | reverse complement strand
AAATTATTTATAATAAAATTATTTATAATAAAATTATTTATAATAAAATTATTTATAATAAAATTATTTATAATAAAATTATTTATAATAAAATTATTTATAATAAAATTATTTATAATAAAATTATAAGTAATTATATATAATATTTATTATAAAAAATAAAAAAACTTTAAATAATATAATAATAAAAATTAAATAAATATTAAAAATAAAAATCTAAATTTTTAAATTTAATTAAAACTTAAAGTTAAAGAAAAGAAAAGTCAAGAAAAAAAAAAAATTATATTTAATGTTTTTTTAATTTAAGTTTATAATTAAAATTAAAATATAATATATAATATAATAATTATATAATATATATTAATTATTATATTTATTAATTTTATATTTTAATAAAATTATAATTATAATAAATTATATAATAAATTTATAATTAATTTAAAAAAAATTCTTTTAAAAATTTATTATTAATAAAACTTTAATTAAATTATAAAAATATTTATAAATTATTAAAACTTTTATAAATATAAAATTTTATATATTATAATTAATTTAAATTATAATATTTTTATTTTAAAATTATTTACAAAAAAAATTAAAAAAAAATTATATAAAGCTTTAAACTTTAAAAATCGAGTTTTTATTATTATTTTAAATACTTTATAAATATTATTTTAATGTAAAAAAGCTATAGTTTAAATAATTATAATATATAAAACTTTAATTATTTAAGTGTTTTTTATTTTTTAATAATAAAACGTGATGTAATTAAAGAATTAAAGAATTATAAATTGCGTCCCACGCGCAAATCGAGCGCTCGCTTAAAAATGGGTGTGTAATACTAGTTATGCATACCGCTGTAATAATCTGATACAGAAATAACGGCCTACCCAGCTGCCACCATGGCAATATACCTTGAGATGTTGGTTAATTATTATTTTGATCGAGGAGATTGGGTTTCTTACCAGTTGTACACCCCTTGTCTTGGTCACCATCTTGGAAGTTAAGGAAGTAACTGTGCAAAAACAGAGGATGACTTCAAGGCCTCAGTGCGAGGTGGATGCTCTGGAAGGTGAAGTAGACTTTTGAGCGGGCGAAGAGGTTCATTTTATTCATCCCTCAGGAGAGCTACCTTAATGACTCCACACCCCACAGGTTTAAGGATTTGGAGCAGACGCCTGGCATCGATGCAGGACACCAATCCAATGCTGTTCAACGACTCAAATCTCCAGCCATGCTGAGGAGTCCCAAGATTGAGCAGACTAGTGCGTGGACAGTCCGCGGAAAAGGTCACCCCTAGGATGTCTCTCCACTGGCTCAGTAGTAGCGCCTCTCTTCACGGAGGAACTTTGGGACACGTAATTTCATGAATGAGGAGCACTCACTTGAAGGCGCAACTCTCGGGTATTTCTTTAACCATGTCGCGGCAAGGCGTTAAGGTCCACCACGCGAGAGTTGTAGAGGCGGAACAGGGGTAATTGACGCGACGTAAGGTTCGAGATTTCGTATATACGGAACTGGACTCGATTTGGGACAGGAGGAATCATAAATAGTCTACCTGGCATAATTGTTTCCCCCATAACAAAACAAACAGACATCGAAGAGTAGAGCTTCGGCAAGTGGAGAACTGAAGTGTATTTAAGGACAAGTAGAAGTGCTCGGTCCAGGCTCCTTTACTGGCCGCCTCTTGTGGTGGTCCCATGCCTGGCCTTCGAACTGTGACTAGTGGGTCTCCCCAGTTCCCCTCGGGATTCTTTTTGGGATGTCAACTATATCTAAAAGCCCTGACCAGTTATGGTCCTGCAGTGATTTTACCGCTCTTACAAACAAGGAGATAGGTTGAGAAAGGAAGATTGCACTGGATTGCAGATTACATTGAAACAAAACACATGGACTGTTGCTGCTTAGAAAACGTACTCGAGCCCTGGTAAAATTCCCACCTCTGCTGCTGGCATTATCTTTAGCAGTCCGAACTGCTCTATTTTTTGCAACCATTGCACTCCCCTGGTCGCAGGCTGTCCTTCGAAGTTGCAACGCCTGGTCCAACTGCGTAAGCCATGCTATATATCTCACAAATTTGCTCGTCCGGAGCCGATTCACACTATCCAAGGTGCAGATTCGATATGAAGACACCCTAGCTCTATTCGATTAGAGCATCGCCTAGTTTGAAAACCTCCGGCCGGGTGCAGGTTCAATACTCGTCCTTGGCTCTCGAGTTCAGAATGCGACATGTGAAGGCCTCCTAGCAGATTTGAGAGCGGTGATCGTGCAGACATCTGGCAATTAAGAAATGATGCACATGGTGCAGCCAGAGGTTTGACCAGACATTAATGGAGGGGTCTGAGAGTACCATATAAAGCGCAGGCAGGCCAAGGAGGGCAGGCCTATGCCCCCAAGATGATCTAGGAAACTACCTTGATTGTTCTGCATGATTTGCATAACTTGATCCAAAAAAAGCAGTGTGAAGACTTTCGTGTGTGTACAATCAAAGGAAACAGACCGGCAGAGAGACGATATACGCATCGAGATGCGATCAAAACTCTGAAATGGATCATTGAGGCAATACTCAATCATGTCGAACAACCCTGGACAGCGAAAGGGGAGCATGCAAGCAAACGCCAAAGATGGTTTTTGAAACCAGAAGAAACCCATGCGCAAGGTCGAAGATATGCGTGAGGCACTTGCCATATGGCAGATCTAAGGTTATTGATCCTATTCCAGCGAACGCGGTAGTGCAACAATTGGTCCAACATTCGTCTAGTCCTGGAGGCAGTAAGAAGCACCTCGCGTCACGCCCGCCTCTGAAGCCCTGAAGCCCAGAAGCCCAGGGCGTTGATGCGGTGTACAGGATCTCAGGAATATTTAGTTGTGTTATAGTACTAAGGATGTGCGTGTATACCTATTTTTAGAGCGTATGACGTTAGTACGTGCGAGCCACGTGAGGAGGGCCTCCAGCCTGTTTAGGTATTCCCGATCGCCTTTGGGAGCCCGTCAGAGCACTGATGTGCTATATCGACTGCTCAACACGCAATGCTGAAGTTCGGGTGTAGAAATGCACTGGTGCGGACTTCTCATGTGATTCTGCATGCCAGGACGTTGGTGGTTGATCCGCATGTGCTCGCAGTTACTGTACCGTTTCTGGCTGGGTCAACGCAAGCTTTACGCGATCTTTTCTTTATCCCCAGAGGAATTGAAGAATCCTCTTTCCTCAGATCCTCTGTGATATGACCGTAGATGTAGGTTTGTACACGCCGTTGGCTATTCCGACAGCTTTTCCACGCCGCACAACAATTGTCCCGCGTTTCACTTTTGACGCATGCAACTGGCTCCCTTCGATATCTCTCCACGCGATCGTGGAGCCAGATGAAGCCTACCTCAAGCTACAATCTTTGCTACACAATCCTGCTGTTCAACTCACAACTACTTACATTATCCTAGCCTAGAGCCCCCCGCGACTGCTAAATACACGCGGCCACAAATCGTTCACGCTCAGCTAATACACACCTTACGATGTCTCGATTCTTCCCACATCCTCCTTACGCAGAAGACCAACCTCTCTCCAAAACCATCCTCACAACCCATGTCCTTACGAGAGCGGTTCAAGCTGGGTCTTTAGTCGGAAGTGGGGTTGGCCTTTCTTTGCTCACCCTCCGCCGATTCAACATCCTTTCTCCTCGCATTCCGGCCATCCCTGTTTACTCTACCATTCTTCGCAGCACTGGAACAGGGGCGATTGTTGCTTTAGGAGTGCTATGCATTGCATTACCAATTAGAATGTGGGGCAGAGAACAGATCGAGTGGCAAGACAGGAGTTGGAGGTTGAGAGCAAATAAAGGGCAAACGGAATGTGATGACTGGACTTATGGGGGGATGGCGGTAGCTACTGCAGCTGTGGCATGGAAGGGCAAGAGGATGGGCTGGAGTGGTGCCGTCGGTGGTGTAGGTATTGGTAGTGTCTTCGGCATGTTCGGTTATATGGCATATAGATACGGCCTCAAGAACGGCAAGTTCGAGGAAGATGCCAAGCCATAGACAAGAGGTGACCTCGGAGAGTTGGCCACTTTGAGAGTACGGGACACATGTGCCGTAAGTCGATTCTGGAATTGGGGAGTCGTGGGCTTGAACAAGGCCGCGGCGTTCAAATGTCGAGCTTTTCGGCTCATGTACTAATTTCTGTACACTTCTCAATCAAAAGTAAAACCACCCCTCGTTTCCACAAGGAAATTAATGGTATTTATGACCATGCTCTACTATCGAATGCAGAGGGTTTGGTCGCTATGAATGTTTGACTATGTTGGTCACTCACACATTTAACTGGACCAGTTACCCAACCGAATACTTGTCTACTCCCCCTTCCATTACGATGGGCGCAGAACACTTAATAAAAATTCATTGAGTACTGTATGCTTCTAGAAAAAAGCTGTGATGATATCTGAAATGTATTGATCTACTGTGCATTCAAGCATCACTTCCCTGTTGTGAGTGTTGTCTAATCTATGCCCGTAAGTAAGGAAGAAGCAAGGCCGCCAACATGTCCGTATATAACTGACAAAAGCACACTGCCACCCTATGGAAGATGATATCCGACACTTTGTACTCAACAGGCAAGCTGCAGTCATCTCAGAATTAGGCTTTCTTGCCATAAACCTTAACCCGAGGCTCCAAGGGAGCAAATTGTTTGTCAAACCCCCTCCACGAGGCGGTCTGGTCGGCTTCCCGAACCTGAACTGGCACGGAGACTCCAACTTTCAGAAACATTCCATCGTTTAGCGATGTCCTTGCTAATGATCGCGTGCAATGTTGTAGATTGCAGCCGAGACCCTCATTGCGAAGAGAGGTCCACGTAATAAACTAGTTCATACCATTTAAATATTCACACACCAATTCGAGTACTTGGACATGAATTCTTGAAGTGGGGATGGAAGAGCCTGGACTGCTTGGGAATCCCTCGAAGAAGAGAACCTGTGGCCAGATGGTTGATCATAAGCTCTTCGGAGTGCAATTTCGGCAGCACATTAATTTAGAGTGTCATATGCTGCATGAAAGCCTTGAATCTTGCTCTCGTATTACGCGAAGACAGGAGGGGGAGCGTCTTTTCTCGCTTCCTCCATTCCAAGGTCCCACAACTTCTCATGCTCGACAACAAAGAACGATTGCACGGCAGGACTGAACGTGGAAATGCGAATGGGAATGCTTAATGGCGTGGTTGACAGACATGAGAATTCGATCGTTTGATGTTGGAGACTCCTTCGCAAGTGAGAGAACAGACCGGCTAACCTTGGTGGCTTCGACAAAGGGAGTTTGGTATGTCATTGCAACTGTTTTTGGTGTGTGGATGTACTGCTTGTTCGTTTATTCTTGAAGGAAGAAAAGCCAAATGAGGAAGATGCATAAGACAGGTGGAGCTGTGCAGAAGACTGATTGAAGTGTTTGTGAGTGAACTGAGAAATCTCTATAGGCCGAGAGCTCAATTTGATGGACTTACGCATTGCTAGCGTGTCTCCAAATCGTCAAGCGCGCGAGTGCCTTGCAGCTGTACACGTTCGCATGGTCTACCTCACCCCAATCACAAGCCGCAATCCCGGCGAACCGTACGTCCAGGACTTGCCACTAGGCTTTCCTATCATTGATATGTGCATTGTGATTTGGAGTGGTGCGAAGTGGAGTTAAATGGCACGGTATGGCGAAGTTTCGAGTTTGGGCCTCCTCCCACAGACCGCGTGTGGGATGAAATTGGGACTGCTGATTGATCTTGCCAGAGTTTGAGGTTCGTTTGATTTACTCTAGCAGATGGGACAGGCTGACGGTGTGAGGGCCAGCCTCGGGGAGGCTGTGGCCCAAACATCTCGTCTCCAACAGATGCTATCTCCGTATTTTAGGAGAGCCTGTACACAAGGCATTCTTCCCTGCTACAGTAAGTGGACATAAGTCTAAGCGAAACTCGGAAAATCGCGAAAGTCGCACCAAAAATCGTGTTTTTAGCCGTTTCCAAATCCAAGAATTTTAACGCACTTATTAAATAAAAATATATTCCTTCGGGGTAGCGATTAATACCAGTCTCTTTCAATATATACTTATAGCCCAGCTCTCTGTAATACGAATTATAGTTGTTATGTATTAAATTAAATTCCACTTTTTGATTTTCTTGATTTTCTTGCTTATTTATATAGTAATTCCTGAAATCTATAAACCTGCTCGCTATTACCCTTATTTATAGCCTGAAAAAGGATAAAAAGTAAAATTCCTAGTAAGTAGAAATGTGGGCCTTGTTAAAATAAAGAAGTAGCTCAAATCTGAGGTAAATTCTCAAACGAGATGCCCCCGAAACTGCGCTGTGCAAACCCTGTGTTTGGGTGTAAAACGCCCCAAAACGTAGACTTATGTCCACCCACTGTAGAGCTGATACCAGAGATCAAAGCGCACGAACACGGCTTCCCTTGCTCGCTCCAACATCGGGGTTAAGATGTTCTTGATAGCATATGGAAGTCGATTAATAATACGAAAACTTCTCGTCCAAATGTCCGTCTTTATGGGACAGGACTGAGCGTTTTCTTCCTTGGGAGATAGGAGGATAACGATTAAAAGCTGGGGCTCGCTAAAGTCAGGGGCTGGTAGACGGGTTCACCGGCCAACCGCCCACGCCACTCATTAACTATTTAATTATTAATATAATTCTATGCTTCTAGAGTATTTGGAAGAGTAATTTATTCTTTAATTAAGGGTTTTTTTTTGAAGTAAAAGTTATTATTAATATTGTTTATTAAAAAACTATTTTTATTATAAAAATTTAAATATTATATTAAAATAAAACAAAAATTAATAATTTATATAAGTAAAAAAAGGAATTTTTATTTATTTATTTTATTATTATTTTTTTTTACAGATAATTAATATAGTAGTTTTTAAATGGTTTCTTTTAAAAAAAAAATTTAATTAATTACATGGTGCTGCTTTGAATATCAGAGAGCCAAGGGCGAAGAATACATTGCTTCATTTGGGAATTCTGCCGTCCGCAAATGACTCGGACAGAAGCATCAATCGTATCAAGATTCTGCGGCAGCTTCTAAGAGCGGGAACGATGTCTCCCGATGTGCGAGACATTTACGGTCATACACCGGCTTACATAGCAGTCTTAGAGGAGTTCATACAGGCAGGCTGAGGCCGCGGAGATACTTGTGGGACAAAGCAATGCTTGAAGAGCTGGACCGTTTTGGACATCCGCCTCTTATGATCGCGTCTAAGTTCGAGAAATCCGATGTATCTGCGGCTCTTCTCGATACGGGGGCGAAGATTGACGAGTCCAAAGTTGACATAGACAAACTCCTGCTTGCAGCCATTCGCCTTCGGAATACAAAGGCAATGGATAAGTTACTTAAAGCGAGAGCTGCTTGTTTGCTATAAGACGACTAACGGAAGGACCACGGATCTCATTGCTAAACAAGCTAGTGGTCTCGATTTATTGAAGATCTTGCAAGGTGCTCGGAGTTTGTATATCCCTTGTCAAAAGTAAAGACTTCCGTCGAAGTGACAGAGCCAAAGGTATTTGATGAAGAACGAATGAGGGAAACAAGACTATACCTCTTCGATCATCCGCACTTGATCGTAAGGTCGAGCCGATGCTATACAACTAGTCAATTTGATAGCATTCAAACCCCTAAAAGTTAAACATATGGCTTCTCGAACCTGTTCTCCATCGCGGGTAGTTTATCAAGCGTGCCAGTGGGATAATTTGCAGTGTAAACAAGACGCAGTGGCAAACCTGGAAAATCAACATGATTCATGACAAAAGAAAATTTTAGCAACGAGAAACGCAATACAGATTGATTATACACCACGTCGAACGCAAATGAGACCCGAAACGTATGTGAACATTGAGCTAGCCTAAGTGGCTAAGTTCTGAGCTCGTGATACATGAGCATTGAGTAAAGCTGCCGAAGTTCCAAAAATCCCTGCAGACATACCAATGGAGCTCACGTCTGCTTCCAAGTAACCGGGGAAGAAACAATTAAAACAAAATGAAATACAAAAGGTATCAATAGTCAGAGACGTGCGTTGTGTCTGTTTTACGCCAAGATGCCAAACGACCAAATTTCTTGTGTGCTCAGCCAATCAAGAACACTCCAAAATCTCGATCAAAAATCATTTCGTGCAACCGTCCTGCCAGTGATAGGCATGGGTAATCACTGAAAGGAGGAGAGAGCGTGGCGTGGAACTAGAGAGTTAAGTATAGCGTTGCGATTAAAGCCAAGACGGTGAGTGTAGCAGCTGGTCCCAAGGTTGATGCTAATCCAATAAAAATCTGAGGACGTGCAGCCGTGGTCGAGACTGGGATGGCGTTGTAGATTGGCTGCGAGGCAGTAGTAGAAGTAATTGCTGGCGATGCAGCAGTATCGAAAGAAAGAGTGGTGGATGTCATCGCTGGAGGTGCAGCTGTATCAAAAGACAGAGAGGTCCATGGTGGTGATGTAGGACTGGGAGAGTATGGGCCACCGACGCTCTGTGTGGCGTATCCAGCACTTTGTGTCAGAAAGGACACGCTTTCGGTAGGAAATCCAACGGCAGAGCCTGAGCCATACAGTTTTGCTCCTTCTGCGTATTCTGCTTCTCGTCGACGAAGGTCTTCTCGGTTCGGGATAGGAGGTGCAGCAAAGAGACGCAATCCGAATTCTGTGCCAAAGCATTGTGCGATGATATGGTGAAGGGCAGAGCCGAAGTGAACCGTGTCGCACTGTGAATATAGACACTGAAAGACCGCCTGTAGGGCTAGCTGTTAGCCACTGTCTATTCAAGAACCCATATATATCGACTGAACCTCTCGTTTCCTGAGCTGTTGGGCCTTCAGCTTACCTTTTGGTATTCAGGTTCGGTGCAAAGGCATGCTACATCGCCAGCACATTTTCGCTTGCTCACGTATTGTGTATTTTCCCAGCATCTGGATGCGCATCCTAGAAACACATGAGTATGCAGCGAAGGCCCCTAGGTATAACGCTTACCAGGTGCTGAAGGATTTATCAGCCCTTCGCTCCATTGCAACATAGCCATAAGCGGCAGCAGTAAAAGAGACTTCATGATGAATAATTCAAAGAGCCGGAGTCGGATTTTGTGTTGCAAAACGAAAGTACGATTCGAGGGCGGGCAACTTCCACCGGATGAGAGAGTGAGCGTGTTATGCAGGGAGCAATTCGTTTTGCTATGATGAATGAACAGCGAGGGGCGGTCGTCAATTATAGTGCCAGAATGTTTCAGCTGAAAGCAACTTCACAAGGTGTGTGATGAGGATCGAGCGAATGATAGAGAAATGGGTTGGAATGGTCTGAACTGAAAAGAAGGCAGAACCAACTGTGACATTTGAAGGCTCCTGCACTTGTTGGAGTTCACATAGAGACTGAAAAGACAGGCTTGCTCCTGCTTGAATTTTTTTATTTTTTAGGGAAGTAGCTTGGACATGCTTCGCTACTCCCTTCCTCTGAACCCCCCACCAAACCTAAACAAAGCACATTGAAACAGCAAGAGCACCTCATACCTGTGAATAACTCACCGTTATCACCTTCTTTGAGCACAGATATAATAGCTAGAACTTTGATGACTCAGAAAGCGCTTGATTTTTAGTAGAAAAGCAGCTGTACACGTCCACTTTTTGCAGCATACCTCTCCCTGAATTCATTCTGACCTAGCCACACCACCAAGGGTACTTGTGTTTCCTTCATGTCAAGGATTCCTCTCTTCTTTTGGTCAATATGGGAAGCATCAACGACTATCCTCTCCAATCTATCAATTTGCAAGGCTCCTGGGAAATGTTAGCCTGGCGCGTCAAGGAGTATATAAACGAACCATCGTCCATCAAAGCCTGCAGCCTCTGTGGTGTGCCAACTGCAATCCCCGTTCTACTGGACTTCAGAAATTTGATGGAGTCCTCCAGTTTGATGTGTTTCGCAAAAAGTTTGGCCACTGTGGCGTCCTTCGTCTGAAACTTCCTAACTTCCCTGTCCCAAAAAGTCATTGACAAGCACCAATCACAGGGTTATAATTCAAATACCTTGCAATATCAGCTGCTCTTAGGCCTGCCGCGGTTACTATAATTGTATGTGGGGCGCCATTCTTCTTCGAAGCTGACCATAACTTTGTCGAGTTCCCGGAATACTTTTCTAAGAAACCGGGCAGCGAGTCGAGAGTTCTGGGCTTGTCCCACGAAGTAGTATCTTGGATTGCATTTGCTGGACTCCGATTAGAACAACTCACAGCCTGATAAAGCATAAAATACCTGGAATATGTTTGTCTTCAAGTTCTATCGAGCTCAAGTCGCTCTCGTATTTTCTTGTTCGTTGGGCAATGTAGTCAGCTAAAAGTTGGTTGTCCATATGCGAAAATGCCCTGTTTATGCCTTTATCAATATCCAATTCATCCTCTTCTACTACATTCTTCTTGCTTTTTGATTTCTTTGCAGCTTTATCTGCGCTGACTACCCCGCGTTTTCTTTTCTTCGAAGTGGGACCCGCGATCTTAGATTCTGGCTCAGGGCTCGCACTCAGCCGCTCAAGGAGAGGCTCTTGTAAGTCGTCTTCCATCGACATAACTATTGTGGAACGTCTAGGCCGAGTACGAATTGGAATGGTTGTGGGAGCTCAGAGAGTTTTGGAATGTCAAATAAATTTTGCCAGCAGGGGCATTCACCGCCTTCCGCTTGCGGTGCCTAGCGCGGCTTGATAAGACGCGTGAGAACGCGACTTGATGAAGAGGTAAATGTCAATGCTAGTTATAATCTCCTTAGGAACACCTCATCGATGACGGAGAGGACCAATCTCATAACCATTTTTCGAATCAGACATGTCGGCCAGACGTAGCAGCCCTGAGCGGTACCCTGCGAAACTCGCGGCCAATCCAAGCATTGAGGGGACCTCGGTGCGACAATTACGAATTACTCCTCGGAACTCTGACGGCGACGAGACACTTGCAAGTGCAGCTACGAAGGAAACGCCCTGGCGAACATTAAATCAACTTGCGAACATCCCCAGGCCAACGACGCCTTTACGCCGGGCTTCGAGTGCTGGCCCACCCTCCACTCGAAGATCAGCTCGTCGAACACCGTCTGGCCAGACCAGGACTCCTGGTGCGCAGAGAATTTTGGGCTCTGCTAAGCGGCCGATTGCCATTACACCTCACGGCAGGGCCGCACAGCGAGAGTTGGACCAACGAAGAGCTGGTTTCACTCCGGGGAAGGACAGGAGGAGAAGTGGTAGGCAACAGAGAGAAACCCCCTCTGGAATTCTCAGAGCATTGAGTAGACATCTGGCACCGAAGTCACTACCCATCGTGCCCACGCCTCAAGGTTCAAATGCGTCCACGAGATTGAACGTCCAACGGGGAGATGACTTGGACGATGAACCAGCCCTGGAGCGACCACGTTTATCCCTCCCCATGGGAGAGGATGAGGACGATGACGATAGCTTCTTGGTGCCACCTCGATCCGCTGGGCTAGAAGATGAGAATTTTACGATCCAGTCTGTTGAACTTCCTCGAAGAGCTGTCAGTGAGATGCCCCCTGGCAGACTCTCTCGAGGTAGTTTTGGTAGTGTTCGTGTGAGCGATGTGTTTGCCGACTTGAATGATCCCAGAACGGTTGCAGAGGGATATGACTCTAGTTATTTGGCCGGCGCTCAATTTGGAGACGATAGTATCCCGGGCATGGAAGTCGGTGCCGAATTCCAGGGGTAAGTTCATAAGCACGGTGACTTGGGAAAAGCAAATTTTGACAATGGCAGTGAACAACCGGGGACGTTGAGGGGTCGTATTTCTCTCGCATCCGGTAGAAATAGTGATATTCGACCAGAGACGTTTGCAGCAGATGACACGGATACAACATTCGTTCTTACTGTCCCCCAAAGGGATCCTTCAGAGGAACCAGAAGTGGATGAGCCTCTAGAGTTGCCTGATCTCGCTATCGAAAAGGAACTTGGGGAAGAAAACGAAGTGGAGATATTAGAGGATACTGACGATGAGGAGCTGCCCCAGAGCAGTCCGAAGAGACCTTACGGCAACATTAGCGTACAAGATACGACCCAGCAAGATGCAGAAGTTGTTGAAACCCAGCAACGGAAGATCATTCGGAAGAAGAAACTCAAGGTCTCAAAACATGGCATCCAGTATCCCTCCCTGCCTGCTGGAGTTGTGAAGAAATTAGCAACGACATTTGCAAGGACAGCAGGTAACAGTAAGGCAAAGATCAATAAGGAGGCTTTGGAAGCTATTATGCAAGCCTCAGATTGGTTCTTCGAACAAGTCAGTGACGACTTGGGCGCCTATGCAAAACACGCTGGCCGCAAGACAATTGATGACAGTGATATCGTTACACTCATGGCTAGGTATGCCGAAGCCCCTACCACGTATCTGACGCTCTCATGATCTAATCTACATTGTATAGACAACGCCAGACGAATGCAACTACAACGCCATTCTCCCTTGCTCAGAGGCATTTGCCTCGAGAGCTTTTGCAGGAGCTGCGGATGGTGCCCCCATCTAAACTAAAAAGGGGAAGACAGCTTGAGAGAGTTGAGGAGGCCGACGAGGATTGAGGGGATTTTCTCAAGACTTTACGAATTATGACCAGTCTTTGTTTTGCCTTACACGCCGAGCAATATCGGCAGGGGGTTTTTTCACGACCATCCATAGCATTACGGATGTAGCTGCTGCGAGAGCATACCTGGATAGGGTATTAGGTTTCCTACCTGGGTCGGTATCAAGGATTTGGGAATGACACTTACCATGTAAAGATATACTGTGTATGATTGTTCCTGAGGTTGACCTCAGCTGCTCTTCCAATAGGAATCCCTCGGGCCTCCCGATCCCAGGCTTTCAGCAAATCAGGATCTGTGATGAGTTAGCCCACAGTCCATCCAACATAACGCCCCGGGACGAACCCATGGTTTCCTCAACCCAGACAGCCTGACTACCCGTCAAGTTTGCCATTTCAACGACGTCCGGGAAATAGAACTCGTTTGTCCGAGGACTATTGTCTGGAGTGAACATATTCTTCTTCCATGGTTCCCGCAGCAATCCCTCAATTGTGATCTCGCCTCTAGGCAAACCATCCGGTCGGCTGGCCTGCTTCTTGAACTTTTTTGCGATCCATCCTCGATTTACAAGCACTGTAGTGCCGGCTCCATCTCTCTCTAAAGGTGTGACAACCAGATAACCGTCATGCCCGTCGTGCATCCTCGGCCCAATAAGCATCTCCTGATCATGTCTAAAATGACCCGTGGCGTATATCCTTCTGTAATCGAAGTCGTGTATGGCATTGGGATCGATATGTGGAGGTAAAGGCAGGGGATCTCGTACCAGGCGATCCTCGAATTTGGCTATTAACTTGGATTTCCAGTCTAGGCGTTGAACCTGCCAGGTTCCAAGGGCGAAAGCAGTGATAGGTATTAGAGCTGTCTTTAGAGTCAGCCATTCCGTGACAAGCTCGTAGCGTTGAAAGCGTACCTAGAACAATAAGACCTGGGCCATGCCGCTTGCCTGCTCGTACTAGGTTTGGCGGGTTGTCTACAATAGACATAAAATTTGGGTCATCTGCTGGTTCGGCCTTTGCACGACGAATGCTTTGGGAAATATGTCGACATGATGGACATGTAGGCGGAATTTGTGTTCGGATCCTTGAAATGCTTCGGGTGGAGCTAAAGCTTCGAGCTTGTCGTAAAAGTGTCTTTGAAGCATTCATAATTGGTGATGTACTTACTGCATAGTTCTTGGGTGGAGGTCAGGATTATTACTATGAATTTCCGGATGTTTGCTCCGAGAGCAAACATTCCCGCCTACCATCGCTATCCCATTTCGCTCATCTTCTGCTTCTCCATCAACGCGTTCTAGCTTTTGATCAAAATGTTTTACGAAGGCGATTTACAGAGTGGCATCAGCAAAGCTGTGCAGGAAGCAAAGTTGGTGGCTTGCTTTGTGACAGGTGAGACTTCTTCTCACCCAGCGACATCACCTTTGTGTTCTGACATGTCTTTAGACGATAGCGAAGAGAGCCAACTGTGGGAACATGAATTTCTTCAAGATGAAACGGCAAGCTTTTTCACAGCTAGAATGAGATGGGATCTAGAAAGCTAACATATGTATAGTTAAAAGCCTCGTTATCTACTCAAACAGTTCTGCTAAGACTTGTGGCGGGCTCAACAGAGGCGGGATACCTAGCAGCCATCTTCCCTCTGCCAAAGACTCCAACGTTGGTGCTTATAAAGTATGTTTCGGCCAGGAAAAACTTCAAGTTTCATTCCTGCACTCTATGTTCAGTTGTCAGGTGTCGAGTCGAACCCAATATCTTCATCCCCGGGCTTTATATTTCATTACCTTATAACTTACAAATCTCTCATGCTGCAAACTACTAATCATCTATTCTAACACCTGCTTCTTAGGAATGGTGAACTAAAGGAGTATCTGGCTGCGGGGGTCTCTAGGGAAGATTTCTTCCGTCGTATGAACCTTGCCTTGGGATCAACCAATACCGCTCACAGGCCCCAAACACAAGCAGAGTTACCAGCAGCGATCCCCAGTCAGACCACTCCGCCCACAGCTCCTCCCCAATTGCCACTATCACAGCCATCGTCATCCTCAAGGAACGCCCCGACATCAAGATCTCCAGCTCTTGCTCCTGCTGACCCTCTACCAGAGTCACGTGCCGAAGAGACTGCCGACGAAATAAAAGCACGCCTGGAGGCCCAAAAGAGAGCCCTCAAAGCGAAAGAGGAAGCTCGCCGTGTTGCAGAAATCCGGGCTCGAAGAGATGAAACCGACGGAATAGCGTCTAAATCGTCCGCTGACAAGAAGTACGCCTTGATGCAAAAAAAGCGAGCTCAGGACGCCAAAGATGAGCGAGCTCGGATTCTCAAGCGAGTAGAAGACGACAAAGCCGAAAGAAGGGAAAGAGAAGTAAAGAGAAAGGCTGAGGCTAAGGCGTTAGCTGATGGTGAACCTCTTCCGTCTGGGCCGAGCAGCCTGCAACAGGCAAAGTCGACAAACTCGGCAGAATGTGCTTTGCAGATTCGGATGTTCGATGGGTCAACTATTCGAAATCGATTTCCTTCTTCGGCAAGTCTGAGAAGGGATGTCAGACCCTGGATTGATGAGAAGCAGATAGGTGACCAGCCCTATAATTTCAAGCAAGTCCTGACGCCACTCCCGAATAAGAATATTGAGACCTCCGAGGAAGAAGGAACTCTTCAGTCATTAGGTTTGACACCATCAGCAACTTTGATCCTCGTTCCTATCGCTGCTTATTCTTCAGCATACGAGGGTGGTTCAGGTCTTGTATCCCGTGGTGTTTCGGCTGGGTATGGAATAGTATCATCTGGGCTGGGAATGGTCACAGGTCTTCTAGGTAGCTTTTTGGGAGGGGGTGGCGCTGCTCCCCATGTTGAGGAGCAACGTCAGACTCCGAGCTCTGCACCGAATCCAAACCCATCAATTAATGTCAGGACGTTGAGAGATCAACAGACTCCGAGGGATGATCAACAATTTTACAATGGAAACGCAGTAAGTAGAACCAGCAATTCTGTACGAGCTTGGCTAATAATTCAGCTTAATTTTGAGCCAAGAAAAGATGAAGATGACAGGAAAGAAGATTGACGGGGACCTTGGCAATTAATCACTGGCGTCTGGATGATGGGCATCAAATTCGTGGGAAGCAGGGTTTAGGCAGGTTTGTGATTGATGTCGTGTTTCAGTAGTAATCAGTTTTCTCACTCGGATTCTCCCGTCTGAAGGCTGTTCCTCATCCAACATAGTTCTGACGAGAGCCAGTCCCGCAGCACTCGGTGTGGGTAGCTTATCTGACGCAGCTTCTCTATAAAACTGATGCAAAGTGCCTGATTTAGCGACCTAGATGTCACTGGTACAATAAAGCCACGCTTCACATGAACGACCATTTTTATTGACAACAGGAAATCCAAAGATGCATGCTGTTCTTCCTTTCCAGAGCGAGCTCATCCAAATGGGTCATCGATCTGGTCCGGATCATTTAGCATATTGAAAAATGAAGGGCCGTTATGAAGGGGCTCTGCACTCGAAGTGATGATGCTGTTAATATCCGTGTAGCTCTGCTTCTCCTTGCTGCTCGAACTCGGAATATCAGGCCAGGATTCATCTAGCAACAAACGCGAGATGTCCATTTCTCCAATATTATTCGAGAAGGGGGCTGATATTGAAGAATTCCAATCGAAAGATTGAGTGTATGGCAGACTGTCAGATGAATCCATACCATTTTGGTCGCCAAAGGTAACGTCTGTATCCTTAAAATTGAACATGGACGTGTGGTTTTGCAGAGGTAAGGCTTTTGACATGTCCTGCTCTGATGATATAATCTCTTGGATACGTAGACCTTCTCGGTTCGACAGGTTGTGAAGAGATGGGCCATGGGGTGCCGAGCCAGATGACATATCCTTGCCCAAACTGTCGTTCATATGCCCATTCATTTCAGGGCCTTGTAGCAGAAAAGGCGAGGTATATTGATTGAGGGTTGGCATCACGTTTTCCTTACCACGACCATCCGTCGATGGAAAGCCGGGAGGAGATCGATTCAAACCGGGCTTCCCAGACTCTGATTTATTCTCACTTCGGAATTTGTCTGGATTTTTGTTCCTGTACCTGTCTCTGAGATCTGTAGGCTGCCTGCTTTGCAAGTTTAATCTCGGATCCCTCTGGATTTGAGTCCAGGAAGGTCCATATGTTTCGTATCCTTCAAGTATTGCTCGGTCCTCTTCTTCCGAGAATGGCCTCCTCTGGCGACGTCCAGACTTTTGGAAAGGACCCTCGATGCCTAGACAGGCCCAGTCTTCCAGCTTCTTCCTGTGGGCGCGACTTTTGCGTTGATTGGTAACATTGGTATCCCCGCCTGCACTGCTTATCCCTATTTCTTCTTCTTCAATCAGAATATTTTCTGACATGAGACTTGACTTAGACTTGGCCTTCTGTTTAGTACCTGCAGGACCTTGGCTTGACTTGGTGCCGGTTCTTTTCCCTCCCAACTCGGGGGGACAGCAGGTCCTGAAGCGATCTTTCAGATCAATAGCCGATCGTCCATTGAAAGAAAAGCTTGTATCCTCTAGTATATCTGTCCAGCAGCCGACCCCATGCTTCTGCACTCCTAGGAGTAGATTTGATGTTTCCTCTTCCGTCCATTTCTTCCTAGGTCGAACATCCTTCTTCTGGGCCTTCTTCTGTGATGGTTCTGCTTTTTCATTCTTGTTGGAAGATTCCTCTCTTGACTTATCCTTCAACTCCGTGACTTTGGGCAGCACAGTATTCAGACTGTTTCTTCCGTGGCTATCGTGGAATGAGCTTGAAGCGATTGGTGGAAATAGAGCAGCTTGTGGCGGAGGTTCAAACAGACCAATGATTATCGGCGGAACTACCTGTTTAGCAGCTTTCTGTTTCTTCGGTGGTTGGGGGAGCTGGACAAAATCATCCTTGCTAGTTTCGACGATATTCCGCTTCTTTGAGGCGACAATGACCGCAGAGTCCGTATTGTCATCGAGTATTTTCCGTAAAGACTGAGGCGACGAATGGCCCAATGTTCGATCAGCAATGGTTTTGCCGTGCTTTTGCTTTATATCGCTGCCTTTCTGGGTCTTTTCGTCATCATCCAAGGGGTGGATCAGTGATTTGTGTTTCGGAGGCGCAAGCTGCGAATTGGTGCTTGGCTTGCCAGTCCGCTTGATGGCATCTGGCTCTAGCAGCAGAGGACGTCCGGAGGCTTTCAGAATGTTGGGATCATGTAGAGGAGGTAGCTCCAGAGAAGGGGAGATATTGTATGATTCCGAGGGCGCATCATTGAGCAGAGATATCAGCCGTGGCTCAATCGTTTTGTTCATGTTATGTGATGTTCGAAAACATGGTGAGGTGACCGGCGCGTGCCGCAGCTGCAGTCGCAGGCCTTCTCGCAGTGCAGCAGTTGTTAATGACGAGGTGAAGATGTGTCTGGCTGTCTGGCTTTTAGAAGTGGAGATGAAGGTGAAGTTGATCGGAGGCTGAACCGCCGACAAGGCTGAAAGCGCTTGAGCCCTCCAAATCCCTGCCCCCCGCAGCAAGCGCTGGCTCCCCTTTTCTTAGCGCCGAGACAGACCTCACTTCAATCTGACATGTCACAATTTGAGTGTAAACAGCCTTGAATTTTTGCTGCATTGCATACAGCAAGCTCAATCTCCGTCGATCTGCTTGACATCTGAATCCTGCATCTCAATTAGCTTTCACTAGCCAAAGTAGACCTGCAACATGACATCGATTCTTCCCCCCTTCCCAAGGTTCGTTATGACCATCTTCGAACCGATTTCCACGTAAGCATCACAGCGCCTGCCCAATTCTTCTCTTTAACCCGATCAATAGGGTTGCCGGGTTTACAATGCCTTTCATTGCTGCCGAGACTTTTGTCGCCGAGCAAGTTCCCGGCTCTTCCGTTCAGCCCATCTCAAAAAATACTTATATGCTGGCCTTGCAGTAAGCACTCAAATATTTTCAGTCCCATTTTAAGTACGAAAATCGAACAGTAGAAGCACTACTGAGTTCGGTAGAAGACCCTTTCATTATGAGCTCTAATACCCCATTAGGTTAGGTAATATCTACCTCCTTCTAGCTATGGTCAGCATTGCAGTCCTGTATACCACCACGGAACCCAAGGTAGTCAGAAACTATGTGATTGCTCTCTGGCTAGCGGATATTGGCCACATAGCTACGACGGGCTATGTTATGGGCTATGATAAGTTCATGGACTTTGCAAATTACAATCCAACTACGTGGGGAAATGTTGGGGCCACGGTGAGTACTGTTTATCCTAATATTTATAAGAAAGATGCTGATTTGTCAAGGCTTTCCTGTGCGCAACCCGTACCGCGTACCTTTTGGGTCTCTTTGGACCTGACCGAAAACCTTTACCAGCCGGCAAAAAGGTGCAGTGAGAGTAGCCGAGGCGTATTTGGCACGCAGCTCTGGACCAGTGCTGTGTTCTACTTTTACGTTAAGGCTATCTCATCGAAATTTGTATTTTTAGCACTGGAAACATATTAGAGGCGCTATTGTACCCCATTTCAAGCCTGCTGAACTTTGCCATGCCCGATATCGATCTTGAGAACTCGTGCCGGAGCGGTCATATGTGCTCAGTTATGTCATCTTATTTCAAATTGCTTATGTATTCAATTATCAAGTATTAGTCCAAGAAACACAACTAGCACAGCAGCATAAGCGAACATCACAGTCATGATATCCTATGGCTCAAAAGTAGCTCCAATGTTGAGGCCCAGAGACTCCTAGGTTGATTAGTTTCAGCAATTGGGCCAGAGCAGAGCAACGCACCAGTAGCTCCACGAATCCGGTTAAATAAAGGGGAAGTCGTGACAACACTTACAGTTTCATCCTGGACGCAGACCATTGCGAGAAGTGGTACAGTCAGTAGCAAACCACCGGCCGTTATTAGTGAAAAAGAACTAGGTCATAAGGGTGAGGGAGATTTCGAACTTTAATGCCAAATTGCATCCTCCCCGATCTGGTTGGCGTTGATCTATGCTATAGATGAAAACTCCAAGATGATCCTATGAGGTGACCAAGCCGCAGAGTTTCGACAGTACGGACGCTGACAACTGATATAGTCAGACTTTTTGGTTGAGTTATAGAATTCTAGAGCATCTCCTTCCTATACGTGTGTTAGCATGAGCCGAATTGATATATCAATGGAGGACGTTCTCATTTATTTGTTTGGATTGGGATGGGCAGGGCTTCACAACCATCTAGTTTCGGCGGTCTGAATGT
>Ga0302221_10000903_pt1 | contig 19824 bp, 5 predicted proteins | sample II_Palsa_E2_1_FD_193517 | JGI IMG/M metagenome (GOLD analysis project Ga0302221, IMG submission 193517) | Peat permafrost microbial communities from Stordalen Mire near Abisko, Sweden - II_Palsa_E2_1 | ecosystem: Environmental > Terrestrial > Soil > Palsa > Peat permafrost | place: Sweden... | reverse complement strand
TAATATTTAAATTTTTTTAAATATATTTTTTATTTTTAAAAAATATTTATAATTATTAATAATTTTTTATTATAAATTTTATAATTAAATTTTATTAAAAATTATTTTTAAAAATAATATATTATTAATTATTATTTTTAATTCTTATTTTATTAATTTAATATTATATTAAAAATATAATCCAATAAATTTATTTTTATAATAATTTATTTTTCTAGATTAAATATTAAAAATATAAATATATATATAAAGTCTTTTTTTAATTAATTAAAAATATTTTATATAAAATAAATTTATTTAAAATCTTTATTCTTTTTTATTAATTTTATAAATAAAATAATAATAATAAAATATTTTTTAATAAATTTTTTATAAAAGTTTATAAATCCTAAAAAAAATTATATTTTTTTAATATTAATTAATCTTTTTTATTTTAAAATAATATTAATTTTTAATAAATCTATAAATAATTTTTTAAAAATAATAATATATTTTAAAAATTTTTTTTTTTTTTAATAAAATATATATTTTTCTAGTTTATAAAATAATTATATTTTAAATAAAATTATTAATATTTTTTTTATATTTCTTATATATTACTTTATTATTTTAAAATATATTAAAATATTATTTAAATAAATAATATATATCCGGTCCAAGTATTCTTTAAAAATAATATTAATTATTTTTATATATATTATTAATATATTAATAAGTCTAAAAAATATAATCTAATATTTAAAATAATTATATTTATATTAAAATATTTTTTTTTATTTTTTATTTTTTTTTATATAAATAAAATTATATATTTTATATAAGTCTAGTTTAATAAATATTATTATTTTATTAAGTCTATTTTATAATTTATTTATAAATAATAATATATAATAATTCTTAATAATAATTATATTTAATTTTTAATAATTAATATAAAGTCTTTTTTTTTTATTTTTTTTTAATATAAATAATATTAAACTTTTTATTAATAAATTTAATAATTAAATAAATTCTTTTTTTAAATTTTTATTAATATATTTTTTTAATATCTTAAGATTAATTTTTAATATTTAATATATAAATAATAAAAAAAAAAAAATTTCTTTTTTTAATAATATATTATAATTCTATTATTTATATTAAAATAAAATTTTAATATTTATTTTCTTTTTAAATAATTTTATAAATTTATTATATTCTTTTAATATTTACTTTAAAAATAAATTTTTTTTTTTTTATTAAATATCTTAACTTTATTTAAGAAATAATATATATCTCTTTAAGATTTTTTAAAGAAATTAATCTTATTTTTTTTCTTTATATAATTAAATATTTCTTAAAATATTTATTTTATAATAATATATTTTATTTTTAATTAATATTAAAATTATAATATTAAATCTAAAATATATTTAAAATAATTTTATATTATTTAATAAATATAATATTAAAAATAATATATTCTAGATATTCTTTAAATATTTTAAATATAATCTTTATTATTTTTATTTTTATTATTCTAAATTTTTTATTAATAAATTTCTTATTAATTATTTTTAATTTATAAAAATAATATTTAATTTTAGTCTCTAGTTTTAATTATAATATTATTTCTTTTAATATAAAATTCCTCGTAACTTTTAAGTTAATTATAATTTATATTTTATTACTTTATTTAATTATTTTAATAATAATTATTATAATAAATTATTATTTTTTTATATTAGTTATTTTTTAATATTTTTAGAATATATTAATTTATTATTAAAATATTTTTTTAAATAATTTTATTATTTATATTTTATATATTTATCCGACTTTAAATTTATAAATTATTTTAAGGGAATATAATTTATAAAAAAATTATTAATTATTTTATATATTTATTTATAATTTTTAATCTTATTCTTGGATTAATAATTTTTATATTTTTTTATTATTTAATTTTTTTTATTTAAATATAAATTCTAGATTAAATAAAAATAATATATATATTTAATTATTATTAATTTCTTTTTATCCTATTTATTAATAATTCTAAAATATTACTTTTTATTATATTCCCTAGTCAGGTCCTCCAGTAAAGACTTCTTCTAGCTCTCTTTATCTAATATCTAACTTATTATTTTATAGGATTAATATTTATTCTTTAATATTATTATTCCTTGGAAATACTTTTCTCTAAATTACTTTCTATACTTCTCCCATTCATGATTATTCATTAGACTATATAAATAATATTTTATTTTATATAGTCTCTGGTTATTATCCTAATATTAATAATTCTTCTTTATTTATATCTAATTTTATTAAATTACTAGACTTATTATTATTATTAATTTATATATAAATATATTCTTTTTTTAATTATTTTTTTAAAATATTTAATAATTATTACTAATATTATTAATTATATTTTAATATTTTATAAATTTTTAAATATTCTTTTATTTAATTAATTATATATATTTTTAATAAATTATAATCCTTATTTTTATTTATAATATAAAATTTTTTTTTTTTTATAATATTTTATTCTTTTAATAAAATTTTATTATATATTCTAATAATCTATATTTAAAGTATAATTTTTTTTTTTATTATTTTTATATTTTTTCTTTAAAGATTTATTTTTTCTTTATTATTTATAAAATAATATCTAGTTCTATAAATAAATAATATTTACCCAAAGTCTTTTTTTTTTATATTTCTATAAATATTATTTTTATTTTTTAAGATTATATTTATATATTTAATTATTAATTTTAATTATTAATATAATAAACTCTTATAGATTATCTAATTTCTTAGACCTAGTTATTTTATTCTTAACTTTATTCTTAAGTCTAATATAAAACTAATATTATAATATTATCTTGCCCCACTAGATTTTTATTATTAATTATTAAAAATTTATTATATAGATTATTATTAAGTTTTTTTATTTAAAATATTTAAGATTTTATTTTATTATAATTTTTTTTTTAATATCTTTAAATATTTATTATATTTTTTTATTAAATTCTTTTATTATATAAAAATATTTAATAATATTATTCTTTATAATTATAATATATTATTTTTATTTATTTTTATATTTTATATAATTAATTAAAAAAAAATTAATCTAGTTAAAAATATTTTTTTATAATATTATAATAATTTATAGAATTTATTATATCTTTATCTTAAATTTATATTTATTAAAGATTATATAAAATTTATACTAGACCAGAAATAAATCTAGCTTAAATTAATTTTTTTTAAATTTATTAAATAATTTAATTTTAAGATTACTAGAAATAAAATTTCTTTTTAGAATAAATATTTTTTATTTTTATATAATCTTTTTTTTATTATTATTTTTTTTAATAAATATAATTAATTTATTTTAATTTAATATTATAATATAATAATATTTAAAATATAATATTTATAATTTATTATAATAAAAATAAATTTTAATATATTAAGATCTTTTAGAGATCTTAAATAAAAATTTTTAATAAGTCTAGTAAATATTATTAAATAATATTTAAAATATTATATAATTATAAATATATAAAAAATATTATTTAAATTAAGTATAAAACTCCTATTTATTGGGGAGACGCCCTAACTATATAATCCTTTATATTTTATAAAGTCTTGCTCTCATGAAGTCCTTAGACCTAGAGTCCTTTTTAATTTAGGGACTCCATCTCTCGGGACTCCATCACGTGATGGACTTCATCACGTGACCCATTCCTTTATATAACCTTGTCACATGCCATTGGATTCTTTATGACGTTTTCTTTAACGCCCGAGCCTTAGGCCATAATAATAATTTATAATATAATATTATTTATTTAATATATTTTTTTTAAATATATTAATATATTATTAAAATAAATTATTATAAAAATATTTATAAATTTTTATAAATATTAATTAATATATATTTAAAATATAATTAATTTATTATTTAGTTTAAATAATAATATTAAATATTTAAATAAATTAAACTAAATTTTAAAAATTATTATTTACTCGTGATTTTTTTTAATTTTAATAAAATAATAAATATTTTATAAATCTAGTTTTATAAAAATTATTATTTAGTCTAGTTTATTTAAAATTTTTAATATTAATAAAATAAAATATTTATTTAAGATTATATTATTATTTAATTCTTTATAATTTATATATAGTCTATATTTCTTATTTTTTTTTCTATAAATAATAATAATATTATTATTAATAATTTTAATTTTTTAATTATATTAAGTCTTAATATTTTATTTAAATATTTTCTTAAAATTTTTAAATTTTTTTTTAAGAGATTATAAATAAATCCTTATAATAATTTAAATTCCTCTTTAAAAATAATTTTATAATTAAGATCTAGTTTATATAATAAAAGTTTTTTTATTTTTATTTTATTAAATATATAATTATATTTTTTATATTTTTTAAATAATATTATTTTTATTTTTATTTTTTTTAAAAGTCTTCCGGAAAATAATTAATTAAATTTAAAATTTTAAAATAAATTATTAATTTTTTTTTTAATTTTTTTTTCTTTAATTATTTATAAAATATTTAATCCCATTATTATTTAATTAATAATTTTTTTATTATAATAATTTTTTTTATTAATTTTTTTATTTTTTAATTAATTCTTAAATTATATTTTTATAATTATAATAATCCTAAAATTATATTAATTATTTTTAATTTTATTTCTCGAAATTTTATATTTATTAATTTTTTTATTTATTTATAATATATATTTATTTTAAATAATAAAAATAAAAATATTATAATTAATATTATATTTTTTATATTTTTTACTAAAAAATAATATTAGTCTAATTTTTTTTTATAATTTTTTTATAATTTTTTAATTAATAAAATTTATTATAATTATCGAGTTTATTATTACTTTAATAATTATATTATTTTTTGTTTTATTTTTTAACTTTAAATTTATTATAAAAAAGTCTAGATATATTTTAATTAAATTAAGAATTTTTTTATCTAGTAAATTTTTTAGATTTTTAATATTTTAATTAATATTAAAAATTCTTCCGGAAAAAATTCTAGATTTAATAAATTTAGTTTTTATAATATTATTATTTTTTTTTAATTTTTTTTATAAATATTAATAAATAAAAAAATATTTATATTAATAATAAATTTAATAATATAATTATTATTTATAAAATAATTATAAAGATAATTTAAATTAGGAATATATATTAAATATTTAATTTTTATATAATTTAATATTATTTTCTAGTATATATTATTAGTCTAAATAATATTAAAAAAATTTTTTATTTTTTTATTATTTTATTTATTAAAAGGATTTTTTTTAAATAAATATTTATAAAATAATTAAATTATTTATAATTAAAATATAAATTTTTTTTTTTTTTAGTCCTTATTATTTTTTGTTATTAATTTTAAGGAATTTTTTAAAGTTTATAAAATATAATTTAGATTTTATAAATATTATATTAATAAATTAAATTTTATTTTATATTTTTTTTAAGGACTTTTTTTAATTTAAAAATAATTAATTTATAGTTTTTAAGAATTTCTTTATTATATATATTATTATCTTTAATATAATATATATTAAAAAAAATATTTTATTAAAAACTATATATATTTATTTTAAGATAAATTATATTAACTTTAATTAATAATTTAAAATATTTTTTTTTTTATAATTTTATAATATATTTTAAAATTTTAATTTAAAATAATTAATAAAATTTTAAATTAATTAATTTTTAAATATATAATATTATTATATTATTAAGTTTATTTTAATATTTAATTATTAAGGCCTATATTCTTTAAATAATTATATTTTAAATAAAATCCAGTCGTTAAATTTTATAGTCTTAAGTAAATTTTTATTTAATTTAGTTATTATAATATATATTTTAATTAATTAAACTAAGTAATTTTTTATTAAAAGTATTTATAAGACAGGATTATTAATTTATTTTATTATTAAATAATCTTTAATTTTTATAATCTAGAATTAAATATTATTTCTTGATAAAATAAAGACTAAAGATATTTTTATTCTAGGACGATCATGAATAATCGTCTAGACCTAGTTATATTCTGTCGATAATTATAATATTATTAAATAAATTATTATATAAAAAAAGATTAAAAATTTATAGATATTAATTAATAATTATTTATTTATTATATTATTCGGATATTATATTTATATTATTTATTCTTTAAATATTTCTGCCGGATATTAATTAAATTTTATTTAATATTTTATTTAATATTTTTTTATTTTAATAATATATTATTTTAATTTTTTATTTATTTTTATTATAATAATTATTTTTTTTTTAATTTTATTTAAGGATTTATTAAAATATCTAAAAAAATAATAATCGAATAATATTTCTTTAAGAAAAGTTTTTTAACTAGATATAATAAAAATTACCTATACTAGATATTAGAAATCCGGTTAAAATTATATTTAATTAATCTTCTTAAGATTATATTTAATTTTGGTCAATACTTTTATTTTTATTTATAATTCCAGGATTTATTTCTTTATTCTTTAGATTTTTTTTTAATATTTTTTTTATTTTTTTAATCTTTATAAATTTTTTAATTATTTAACTTATTTATAATCGATTATTTATTCTTATATAAACTTTTAAAATAAAGATAATATTACTTTAAAATCCCGATTTATATATTTTACTAAACTCAAGAATCTTTAAAAAGTCTTTTAAAAAAAAATTTATTAAAATTTATTTATTTTTATTTAATTATATTTAAATTATTATATTAACTAAACAAGAAATTTTAAAATATAATAAATCACTAAAAAATCCTAGTCGGGAAACACGTTTAGAATAATTAATTAACTAAAACTTAAAGAAAAAAGATCTAGAGAAAAAAATAAAACTTTAAGGCAGGAGCTCGTGTGCACGGACTAATCCCCCCGTACTCTATACCCTTAGGGATATTAATATTCTTTAATATAATATATTATTAACTTTAAAAATTAATTACTAAATAATTATATGTCCGTTTATTTTAAAATTAAAAATAAAAATAAAAATAATTAAAATCTTAATATTATATAATTTAGAATTTTATTTAAAGTATTATAATAATTTAATTATACACGTGCTTAAATTTTTTATTATAATTTTTTTTTTAATATATTTTTATAATTATTTTATTATTATAGTTTTTATAAATACTTTATATCGTGATTTTATTAATATAAATATTTTATATTATTTTAATATAATTAAAATAATTATTTTAATTTTAATTTTAATATAAATAAAAAAAATTTTTAATAATTTTTTTATTATTTTATTTATTATATTTAATTTTTTTATAAATTATTTTTTAATAATCTTAATATATTTTTTTTTATTCTTTTTATTTATTTTTAAGTTTTTTATTTTTTTTTAAAAATATTTATAACTCGTTTAATCTTATAATTAAATTTAATTTATTCTTTAATTATTTTAATTTTTTTTTATTATTAATATTCTTTAATCTTTATAATTTAATTAAATAAATAATAATTAATTATATTTTTATTTAATTAATTTATTAAATTTAAATAAATATTTTATTAATTTTTTTTAAAGAATAATAACTTTAAATAAATATTTATTTTTATATTTTAAAATAATAATATAAAAAAATAAATAAAAAATTATTATAAAAAAAAATTTAATTTTATTAATAATTAAATTTTTTTTATATATAATTTAAAATTAATATATTATTTTTAAAATCTTTAAAATTTATAATTTAAATTTTTTTTATAATATTAAAAATATCAAGCGGATTATTTTTTTAATAATATAATTTTTATTAATTAATTATATTTTTATTTTTTAAAAAATATATTTAATATTTTATTTTATAAAAATTTAATTTTATATATTTTTAAATATTTTTTTAAAATATTTTTTTAATATAATAATATATTTTAATAATTTATTTATTAAATAATTTAATTTAATAAAATAATAAATTAATAATAATTAAAAAAATTTAATATTAAATAACTAAAAATATTAAATTATATAAAGAAATAAAATTAATAAATATTAAAATAATTATAAAGTAATTACGCTAGTCACGTGTATTATTATATAATAATATATATAAAACCTCGATAATTTTATATAATTAATCTTGATTAAATATAATTAATTTTAGATTTAGATATAATAATATTATATTATTATTTTTTAAATTTATATTTATAATAAAAATTAATTATTATTTTATATAATTAATATTTTTATATTTATATAATAATTATTACACGTTATTAATAAATTAATATTAATTAATTTTTAGATTTAGATTAAAAATATTAATAATTAATTTCTTTATACTAGTTTTTATAATATTTAATTAAGTTATTAAAAATTAAAAAATAATTATCTTAATTAATTAAAGACTTTTATATTTTATTAATTTTATAATATCTTACTTTAAAGTATTAAAATCTTAAAATTTTATCCCGAAATCCTTAAATTATAATATTTCTTAATCTCTTACTTCTTGAAATTATATCTTTATAATATTCTTTATCTTAATTAATTAATATTTATATTCTTGTCTTAATCGATTAATAATATAATTTTTTTTTATTCTTTTTATTAAACTTATATATTTTAAAATAAGACTTATATTAATATTATAAATATTCGAAAATAAAATATTCCTTAATAATAATTAAAAAATTTATTAATTTCTTATATAAGTTTATTATTTATAGACTAATATTCTTAATTAAGATTTTAAATATATTTAATTTTATATTTATATTTCTTTAAAGTATTATAATCTAGTATAGATTAAAATTAAAATACTTAAATCAAGAAATAAAAAAATAAAATATTTATAAAAATAATATCGAAAATTAATTTTATAAAATATTTTTTAATAAAATTATATAAATATAATAAAAATAAATTAAATAATTATAATCTTTAAAAATTATTTTAAAATAATTTTAAGGATTTTATTATTATAACTTTTAATTAAATATATATTTATTCTAAACTAGAATACTTAAGGACTTATTTATATTATAATAATATTTATATAAAATAAAGTTATAAGTATTTTTTTATTATATAATTCTTGTTTAATGTCTTTAAAAAAATAATAATATATTAATAAAATAATATTAAAATCCTTAAAGATAATAAAATCAAGAATTATTTTTTTATTATTTTTTATTTTATATAATTATAAAGACGATACTTATATTCCTAAAGTTCTTTTAATAAAACTAACTATCAATATTTTAATAATATCACCTCCTTAAGTCCTGATTAATCTTTTTTTTACTTTATTTTATCAGGAGTTAATATTTCTTTATTAATAATATAAGAAATTACTAGAGGAATATCAGGAACGACATTAAAAGTAAGCTTAATAATAATAATAAAAGAGAGCTTAAAAATATTATTCCTAGTCTATCGCGAAATATTCTTTTTAGGCCTCGACTTATCGGCATTATAATAAAAACTTTAGTAATAGGAATATATTATTTTATTATCTAAAGCTCTATAAATCATCTCGTTCCCGAACTTACTTAATGATATTCTTAAGATCGTCCGCTTTATTAATAGTATTAACTTTCTTCGTCTCCTCCAGAATATCTAAAGCTTTATCGACTTTTTTAGCTTTATTAGCTATATTAACTTTGTCGACATTAACTATAATATTAATTAAAAAGATTTAGCTTAAAATCCTTGGCCAGTTATATATAATTTAATCTTAAGATATCTTGTTCCTCCGTAAAAATAACCTCCTTTATGGATTATCTTAAAATCGATAATTATATAAAACAATAACTACTTTATTTATAAAATCGATAGCTATATATCGATAATTATTATATTCCCTAAATCGATAATTATATAAATCGATAACTATATAAATCAATAATTATTCCACCTTCTCCAGTGGAATTTAAGTCTCTTGAAGCTAAACCAGTGGAATCCAATACTCCTAAAGCTAAGCTAGTGAAATCGACGTCGACGCTCCTTAAGCTTTAGTCGACGTTCCTGGAGCTCCTCCAGTGGAATCCAGCGCTCCTGGAGCTCTGGATTCAACTAACGACGCCCTGGTGTTGTTCCAGTGGAACCGACGCTCCTTAAACTATCGACGCTCGAGCTCCCCCAGTCGATACTTTAAGAGTTGTTCCACTGCCACAACTATAGCTATTCCCCATACTTCGACTGCCCTGACGACTAAGGATCCGAAAAGTCGTCCTCCTTTACGAAATCGATGGTTTGCACGAAGGAACAGGTTGATTAAGGAATAGATATATAGGAATAGGGCATACGAGCATGAAGAAGATAAAAAGAGACGTATTTGGTGTATCGGAGGACTAAACTAGGCCGCTTTAGACAATCAGTATATAATCGGGCGGAGATATTATTTTTAAGTTATTTTTAAAGTGATTCCAGTATTAGAATAATTATAAAGTAGTTGCGCTAGTCACGTGCGCTATTATATAATAGCGTATACAAGATCTCGATAATTCTATATAGCTAGTCTTGATTAGGTATAATTAATTTTAGATTTAAATATAATAATATTATATTATTATTTTTTAAATTTATATTTATAATAAAAATTAATCATTATTTTATATAATTAATATTCTTATACTTATATAATAATTATTATATATTATTAATAAACTAATAATAAAATAATCTTATAAATATTAATTTAATTAATAAACTTTATATTAATATAACTTAAATATTTATTAATAATAAAAAAATATTTTTAAGTTTTATATAAAGATTTAATATAATATTTAAAGATTTATTTAAATTATATTAATCTAATTATATTATTTAATTATTTATTATTTAAAGTTATAAAATATATTTTAAAATTAATTATAATATTATTTATTTAAATATTTATTAAATTATTTAATTTATTTTTATAAATAAAAAATAATAATATTTATTTTCCGATTATTAAAATATAAGCCAAAATTAAAATAAATTCCTGGTTTTTATTTTATTTTATTTTAATAATTTATTTTAATTTAAAAGTTTTCTTTATTATAATTTTTTTTAAAAATTAATTAAATTTTATTAAAAATTTCTTTTTATTAAAATTTTATATATTTTTAACTATAATTTAATATTTTTTAATTATTATAATAAATTAAAAAAATCAAGTAGATTAATATATATTTTAAATAATATATATATAAAATAATAATAAAAAATTAATTAATAATATTAAAAATTAATTAAAATATAAAAATATACTCGACACTAATATATAAATTATTAATATTATAAAAATATAAATTTTTTAGTTTAATTCTATAATACTTAATAAATTATTTTATTTAATTTTTATTAATTTTTTTTTTAAGTTTTTATATAAGATTCTTAATAATATAATTAATAAAAAATATTCCCTGATTAATAAAAATATTAATTTAATAAATTAAAAAAATTTTTTATTTAATAATAAAATATTAATATTAGAATAAATTAATATATTTTTTTTAACTTAATAAAGTCTTTGATTTATTAAGAGATTATATTATATAAATAACTATAATAATTAATTATATTTTTATAATATATAAACTCCCCTCTTTAAATTATGGCCACTGCCTTATCGATACAAAGTATTTTAACGTAAATATCACGTATTTTATAGTGGTTGATAAAACGCGTTCAAGCGTGTTTTGGTGCGGAGCGTGCTTTGGCGCGGGAATTCGGTTACGCCAGATGACAGTGTTCCTAAACCGTAAGGTATAGTCAACCATAAGATGCACTCACCCCACCATGCCACCTTTGGGACATCTCAATCTATTCTATTTCCTAAGAGACCCCGTGGTATTTTTCTTCGGACTCGGACCCTCTGGTATTTGAGCCTGAACGACGTCTTGATCTATCAGTTCTGCCGGCGCAAATGCAAGTTAAAGCCCTCCACTCAGGCCGCTTCGTTGATTAGCTGTCATTGTAGTACCCTCTCCGTATTCTCGCACGCGACATTACACCCTCTAGTAATTGTTAGGGCACTATCTTTCTTGAGGCCTCGAATAAAGAACTGTGTGCCAATCCCCAACGATTCAAGTCTGCGCCATTTCTGTTTCTTTCTGCTCCAAAAGACTTGCACCAATCCCTTTAGCGTGGTACCTAGGATTTTCCCTTTCGCATGAGTGCAGACTTCCCAGGAACCTGAGGTGAAGAAGTGATGGTTGCAGACTTAAACGGAGCTGGAGGCCTGAATGAGCCACGGAGCATTTAGAAAGTGGAGCAGTCAGATCTGGAAGGTCGGCAAAAGGTACATCCAGCAGAAATCCCCAAGTCTTCTGACCGAAGAGGGATTCGAATTTGCCAGACTATCCTGACTCAGGTTAGACTACAGCTGTCGGTAAAAGACGGTCGGTTTCCTGCGAATGCGATGAAAGGCAGATATGGCTGGGGGAAAAAGCATTGATGCCGTGCTCGTCACCAATCCAATGGATGGTGGCTATTCAGCTAATATGAAGAGGGATCGAGTACTGGAGAGGATTGAAACTGTCTTGAAGTGGACATAAAAAGCAATACCGAATATTTAATGTCGCTCGCCAAAGCTTCTAAGATAATCAAGCTATCCCATCCAGCTCTCTTAGACCACGCAGGGATTAAAAAATCAGGTATCAACTGTGGCGTTTTAGTGACTAGGGTAAATAAGGGTTTTTAACGTCACTTGACACGAGCATTACTTAACACGCGTTTCAACGCGCCTTCATCACGCTATTGATTCCTCCCATATAAAATATATAGTATTCCCCAACTTTCCTGTAAAAATCCATTACCCATTTTATATCTTACTCTCAAGTATATCCTTACCTAATAATAACTATATCCGTAACTTCGTCAAGCTTACTTTCGGAGCTCGATTTATCCGAACTACCCGTATTTTAAAAGTATCCTCCTGTTATTAATCGACTTTAATCCCATAAGAGGACTACGACGAATCCTCTATAAGTTATCCCTATCCGCCAAACGAATAAATCTTGTCGTCGTAGGATTTTATCGTCTTCCCCGGCTCCTGTTTTATTTAGTTTCCCGTATCGTATCCGTACGCCCGTTATAAGCCTCCCAAATACTTCTTTTATTTCCTTATCATACGAATTCAATAAATAATTCTACGCCAATAGCACTATCTTGAACGATAATCTCGATATTGATTCAGTAATATTTAAAGTCGCTAATAATATCTATATAAAATACATGAGATAAACTCATGAGAATATAATCAATAATATAAAGTTTAAGGAATTTAAATCTATAAAGATGCCGAATTCTTCTCGACAACTATACTCCCACTTGCCTGATTCCTATAAAGTTAATAATCTTATAAATTATTTTAAATATTTTATAAGGAATTCCGAATTCGATATAATTATAACGAATATAAATAAATATATTAATAAGTATTTTAAGTATTATTCTCAAGCTAATTAATGTTTTTTTTAAATAAATTAATAAAGCTAAAATCAAGATTTATTTAATTATTTTTATTTTTATAAAAATTTATAAATAAAAATATCCAAAATCTTACTAGAAATTATTTTTTCTAAATTTATTAATTTATTAAATAATATAAAAATAATATAAATATTTAAAAATAATAATTAAGTTATCGGACATTAATTAAAATAATAAATATAAAGATATTTCTAGTGATTAATACTTTAAGATATTATTTTTAGATTTTATTCTTATAAAATATTTTTAAAAAATAATAACTTTAAGATTAAAAATCTCGTATAATAAATAAATATTTATTTTTCGGGATTATAATATATATATTATAAAATATTTAAAAAAAACCTAATCTAGATAACTTTAAAATATAAACTTTTAGCGACTATAAATATATTTATAATTAATTATATTTTTCAGGATTTATGGATATATTATAATATTATTTTTTTAATTTTTTTAATATTATTAAAAAATAATAATATTATATTTTTATAATTATTTAGTCTTAATATTATTGACTATAATCCCTTATACTTAATTTATTCGGGAATAAACTCCTTATTTTATATTTTTTAATTAGCTCTAAATTAATTAATATAAATAAATCTAAAAACTAAAGATATTATAAATTTTTTTAAGAAATATCTTAAAAGTCTTATTTTTATTATTATTAATATTTTAATAATTATATTTAATTTATCCCGTAAAGATCTTTATAAAAAATTTTTTAAATATATTATTTTTATTAATAATTTCTTTATTAACTATAAACTTTTTTTAATTTTTTAATAATATAACTTCGCGACTTATAATATTTTTTATATAAATTATTTTAAGGATTACTTTCAAGAAAAGATTATTAAAAAAAATAATAAAAAGTTTTTATAATAAAAAAAAATTTATATAAAGATTAAATAAAAAAATAAAAAAAAATTTATTTTATTTTTTATTTAACAGGATTAAATAATTATTCAAAATATAATTATAGTTTATAATAATAAAAAATATATATTATATAATCGACGATATCCAAAAGAATTAAGTTTAATAAAATCTAAAATAATTTTTTTTTTAATATTTTATATATTATAAATATTTTTAATATCGATCTTTAAAAATATTATTTAAATAAATTTATTTTTCCGATTATTATTATAATTAATAATTATAATTAAAATATAAATAATATTAATATTTATAATTAATTATAAAAAAATTTTTTAATTTAATAAATTTTTATTTAATACTAGATAATATATATATAATAATTTTTTAATAATATAATTATTAATGTCTTTATTTTATAAAAAAAAAATTATAAATAAATAATAATAAAACATTAAAATAAGATATAATATATATAATAAATTTTAAAAAAAAAACTATTATTTAATATTTTCTTAAAGAGACTCTAGAGTTTCCGTTAAGCTTTATTATTAATATTAAAGAATATTATAAATTTATTATATTAAATAATTAATAAATTAACGTTTGACTTTATTAATTATAAGATAAAATACCTTATATATATTATTATTTCTACTAAATCAAAATAACTAAGAATAAGAATAAATAGAAGAATAAACGATATTTATAATTAAGTTATTTAATATATAAAATACTTTTATATAAGTCTTGTTTTAAGAAATATCACGAGATATAATACTTGGAAGATTATTTTTAAACGTCCTTTTATAAATAGCTTTATTTTTTCTTATTTTAGTAATATATAGTAATTCTATGGTTTTTGATCTTAATTTTTATATGGTTTTCCAATTGCAGAGCCGCATGCAGCAAAATTGCCCTGTGCGCACGCGTAAAGTGCTGCTCGTTGCTCTGCCGACGACAATTTAGCGTACGCCACTGCTCCACTTAAGTAAGGCCGCAACGAAGTGGTCTAAGAGAGCTGGATGGGATAAGAACCCTAAAGAGTATTCAGAAGAGAAGCAGCTAAACTTCTGGCAGATGATGGTCTATTCAATGCTGCTTTTTATATTCACCGCGAGATTGTAAAGGGGAAAAGCACGAATGGACGTCATGAAAACGAAAAGGAAGTGAAACGTAAATAAGCGTCCCGATATGACCAGGTGTGGAACCGAACTCATCAGAGCAGCCCTGGGAGAGACTATGTTCGATGTGCCTTACAAAATGAAGCGAGTAGGGTATTTACATCCTGCATAACCTGCTGTCTTCTCAATATTCGTCCGTTAGGACTCTTTTCAAGGCACCCATCTCCTTTTCCCACGCTTCGACTTTCTGTTGGCTTGTTGCTAGCTTGCCTAGGAGGAAGTTGATTCTCGGTCCCACCTCTCTTGGCTGTCGTGGCAGGCTTCCAAGCATGTTTAGCTCAGCTTCGTATTTATCAATGCTTTTGGTTTCGATCTTGGTCAATTCTGTAAGAATTGCAAGATCAAGTCTACTCTTAAGAACTCTGTCCTCGGTGAGCTGCTTGAAAGCTGCTTGATAAACTGGTTTGCCAGCTTTGATTGTTTGCGGACGGCCGTTGTGATTCTTGATACTGATGAGCTCAACAGCAGCTAAAGCCTCCAGGACAGCCTCTCCGCTAGCCGCAGAAGGTGTGAGGGATGAAGCAAAAGTATTGGATAACAGTACTTCGTTATAGCGGAGGTTTTCATTGCTTGCGAGTGTTTTAACTAGGTACCAAGCTTGCTCGGGAGACCATTTTCGATCTCCTTTGTCGACCGTAAGGAGATACATCTTCATTATCTCAGAAGCACTCTGTTCGATGATCTCGGCGATTGCACGTTTTGGAGTTTGACCGGTCTTCAGTCTTCGCGCGAGAAACTCCAGGTCGGTAAGTCGACCGCCTGTTCTAATTAGCCAACTCCCTGCTTGGATAAACCATATAACATGAAAATGCAAATGATGCCCAAGGAGGACTAGGATAGAAAAGTCTTGGCGGACTTACCGAGGACTTCGATACATTCATCAAGCTCAGTCATATCATATTGTCGTTGACCAGCTGTCAATTTGACCGCAGTGTCAGATGTATCATTTTGATCGGAATCCAAATGAGTAAGAACGAACTTCTTAGCAACCTCTGGGGTAATATCACCAAGCGCAATTTGCCTGAATACTCGATCTGGCAATGCCTTGCTCAAAGATTTCGAGTAAGAGATGTCGTTGGTAAGAAAGATAACGTGTGCGATGTTACCCATTGTTAGTCCGGCTGACCACTCTGCAATCTTGTCATAAACAACACTACTTTCCTCATTTTTGTGAAGGAAGTTGTCAATAACGACAACTGGCCTGCACTCAGGGTGAGCCTCGAGCCAGTCATCGTCACCAAGAGTGGCATCTTTGTCATCTTTCTTCCGATTGTGAAGGGCAACCTGCTTCAGAGCTACTGCGGTGTTCTGCCAAATCTTTCCCAATTGTGCGTCGAGAGTTTCGCTAAACCCGGACTTCACGCCTATTGTTCCTTGCGCAGCCAGATCTATCAAACTGCTAATACTGTTCATCCAAGAGAAAACTGGCCGATATCCAACAGAAGCAGCAGCCGCCGATATTGTTGCGCTATCGCCGCGCGCCTCCTGGATTGGTTTGCAGTCAATGAGTAGCGTGTTCTGGCGGCCCTTAAGCGCTTGATCCAGAACAAGCTCTTTCTTCCCAGAACCTCTCGGTCCCTGAACCACTATGAACGTGTCGGCCGTTTCCATCAGCCATGTTTGCAGTTGGTCAATAACCTGCTTTCGGTCGTCCCATATCGCCCCCAAACCAGCTTCTTCTCCTCTGTGAAGACGAAAAGTGAAGATATCAGTCGCCTGGCTCTTGAACCATTTGTATATCCGATTATCTTTGATGTGAAAAGCATGATCAACATGGGCTCTGATGAAGAATGTTCTGATAGGATCGAAAACTAATGTTGCAGCAGTTGCAAGCAAGGCAGCTACTGCAGGAATGACAACACGGGGATGTGAGGCTATCCAGTCCCAGATCCAATGTGATTTCATCTTCTGCTCAAAGGACAGCCGGAGCCTAGTAAGATACTTATCAGTACTGCATTCTCGAGAAACTCGACTGTGAAACAACTGGAGAGACAACTAGATCAGGAAAGATGTGTGGTAAATGCATACTCTGTCCCAGCTGCGCCGCCCCCTTCTTCCTCTAGCACTTTAAGGCCATGCATGCAGCTTCTTGCCATTATTGCGTGACGCATTCTTGCAAAATCCAGATAGGCAAACTTGGGCAAGACTTTGGAATCAGATGGCTGTGACGATATCTCTGCCAATTTTCCATATCTTCGAAAAAGGCTGTACAACGTCTCTTGGGATAACTCAGCCGCCGTTCCGCCCGGCGTTGTAGGCACAAATTCAACCTTAATTCGACAGCTAGGAAAACGATACAGATCTTCCAGCCATGGCCTTCCTACCACGAGGTTTGTCCTTATTCGCCGAAAGGGACTGAACCATGGCTTAATGGGGTTTTCTTTCAAATATCTTGAGACAAGTCCTACAGATTTATGAGCGAATCCGTCAAGATCTCTTCAACCACTTACCTTCTACCTCCTTGGCCGAGATACCGCTTGGGTGCGAAAACTTCACAAAAGCGCCCCTAAGACCATGAGTCCAGATCCTCCAAAACACCCAGAAACTCTACTCACCCATCTTTGAGCCTTGGCAGGATCTCTGTGACCTTCATTGGAACAGAATCGGGAATTGCGCGTTTGACAAGAGTCAATGGCTCGAAAGCACTAAGAGTCTGGTTGTTGAATCGCCAAAGAAGATCCGGCAGATTTCTTTCGACTTGCCATGGTAGTCTTAGAAGCCAGGTGAGTTTCAATGGGAAGATATCTGGGAGATGTAAGCTTCTGCGAAAGGCAAAGTTGGCATACAACTCACTGTCGAAGAACAGAATGGCCTCATTTGAAGTTGCACTGATGTGTCCCGTTTGGTCTTCACCAGTTTCAGTGCTCTCCTTGCGGATCCCCCTCACAGCGTCACTTCTCCAGCCTTCTCTCGGTATTTTGCGCGCATTGTAGAAGTCTCGCCTCGTACATCTGGCTGTTCTCAAACTGGGAATGCTGGTTGGATTGAAGTAAACGCGCCGTGAGGTCTGCATTGTTTCTCGAGGGTTAAGTTTATGACATGTCGTACAGCTTGAAGTGGATTCGCCACGTAGAATTTGCGTAAAGGTCGCCTTGAGAACTGTCTCAGTGAAGCACTGCAAGAACTAGGGAATTGACATCGCGTCCTGCTTTATCTTCACCGCATGAGGTCATTGGCGCTTTCGTAAGGCTGTCAGGCACGCGTAAATCCTCAGCCCTCCCATCAGCCTTTTCTTGACCAAAAAGCTTTGTCGTCCAACAACTTGATGCAACAAGATGGGTTGGCTCTGGTCAGATTCGATACCTACATCTTCATCGCCTGCAGCGCAAGATAAAAATCACCCAGCTCTAGCACCAGAACCTCCAAAAGCGTCTCCAAGTCCGAACGCATCTCCACAGCTACCATCTCGCGACGAGCTCGCAGAGCAAGAACTTCAATCATTCCTCCAAGAACTTGAAGCCGACGTTAAGCCCAGCAGCTCGAAATATAATCGCGTTCCAAGGCAACCCCCAACAAATTCTTCGATTCCCAGCACCCGCAACAATGATGGTGAGGAACCCTTATCGGAGCAATTGCTTCCCAAAACGATGAGCTGCCGGGTGGCTTTTGACGAGGCTTTTTATTGCAATTCGTTTGGAGGACGCTTTAATGATCTATATCGCTATGGAAATTTAAGATCCTGTTCCGAGAATTGGGATAATTTCTGGTTTTGCATGCGTACAAGGGGATATTCCGAAAAGGAGAAGGAGGCTGCTATTAAGGAGCATTACAGGAAGAAGGAGACAATGAAATATGCGAAGGCTCTGGGCAAAGAGAGTAGCGAGGATGTTTGGAAGAGTAGGGAGAAGAAATTAGAGTGGGGCGAAGCTTTCAATGTTCCATTTCCGGACTTTGATGGGAGTGATGAGGATTGGAATCGCCAACAGGCAGAGTGGAGGAAAAGAGTGGAGGGAAACCACGACTGATAGACGGACAAATTAAGCGCGACGATGTGTATCAATACCTTGGTAAGGTGGTTATGGTCACTAATAATTGAATCCTGAACCGGATGGGAAATCTGCGCAAGGGTATCTATGTGCACGCCCAAATTACAGCAGTGGCCTGCTTCATTACGCAAACCGTGGTGAACGCCGCCATCTCTTCCAACCGATCCTATACAGTATCCCAACTCCTTGTCAGTCCAAAGCCTTGCCTCATCAATGCGT
>Ga0302221_10000902_pt1 | contig 19834 bp, 6 predicted proteins | sample II_Palsa_E2_1_FD_193517 | JGI IMG/M metagenome (GOLD analysis project Ga0302221, IMG submission 193517) | Peat permafrost microbial communities from Stordalen Mire near Abisko, Sweden - II_Palsa_E2_1 | ecosystem: Environmental > Terrestrial > Soil > Palsa > Peat permafrost | place: Sweden... | reverse complement strand
TGCTTGGCCAGCTCCGGATAACCCTGCAACGGGCAGCTGGTCGCGTCTTCAGGGTCTTTTAACTTTTCGAAAGGTCCATGGGTATACTCATCAGGTGGAACTCGACCAGCTGTAGATGGAGCCGATGATACAGCTGTCCCACTCGACGATAAGGTGGGGCTTTGAGGCTCGGGGCCTTGCAATGAGAGGCCCGAAGTCATTTCGAACGTTGCCTCCAGGCCCTCCCTCGGTTGTTTGGAAAACGTATACCAGGAGCGTCGAAAGATGTGTCCTTCAAGATTGAAGGATTCCTGGCATTTTGGATATAAGAAAAATCGGTCGACTGAGGCGCAGTTGGGCGAGCCTTCTTTGGTGTTACCTGCAGCTTCACCCTTCAGAAAGCCTTATCGGCAAGGCGTCCAATATCCTTGGAGGATCACTGCACAGCTTCAGCGTCGCTAGTCAGCATTGGCCTGAGGTTTCAGTAGGTGCGGAGACAGCTCATATGTCTCACACCACTTGGCGCAGCAGTAAGTGGCTGCATGCAATTGAATGTTTGCCTTGGTCACCTAGCAACCGCCTATTCGTCGCATTCGTAGGCGATGTGTGAAAACCTACATGTTTCTCACTACCTAGCTCTGCACAGCCATGATCGAAGGGAACTTCCCAGATGGCATGCCATAGATGCTGCATTGCATTGCGCTTGATGCTGAAGAAGATTGAGAGAAAGCTCTGACACGTCCAAATCCTCCAATGGAATAGATTGTGCCATCTCAGAAGGGAGAATGCTCTAGTTGTGCTTTGCGAGCATTTTATAGTGCATTGGTGTGTCGGCTGGAGAAGCTATTGCATTGTGATACAAAAGTCGCGGTGAGTACCGTATCAGCGGCGATGCGCATGTCCTTGTTGAATGCATCGGTGGCGTGTGTGGATGGGAAGCAACCAGTGGTTCAAATTGCATCCGACCCGTCGACAGCCCCAAGAAAGCGGGATTGCTTCCGGTGGTACTTATCTAGAGTGCGGTATGGTCAAAAAGCGGTGGCAACTTGGTGATAGTGCGAGACTGCGATTGTCAATGTCCGCCGGCAAAAGAGAGATACATCGCATGCACCAAAGGAGGAAATTTGAGAGTGTGATTGCGACGTAGATCAAGTGATGATGCGCTGGCATTGTGGCCCATCCACGCAGCTTCATGTTGGGCGATGCAGCCCCCATGCAAGGTCGAAGAAATTCGGTGATGGGAGAGGCTCCCGTCCTGCAGAGCATCGTAGATGCCTTGTGATGACCTGCAGGCTTTAGCCTTAGCTGCAACTATATGAAAGAAAGGCTGGATCTCAACGACGACAGAGCATTCTCTCTTCCTGAATACGACCCAGCTGGCGTCGAGACGAGATTTCAACACACGATCGCAGAGCACTCACTGCTGCGCACCGACTGTCATCAATCGAACAACATGCGCACAATTCAATGGCTCTTGGCTTGCAGAGAAACTTGCCGCCAGCCTTCCTCGAGCCTGAACGAAGAGTATTCGGAGCGTCACTCGACAACGACAAGGGACAGGAGGCCCCAGAGGATCTCGCAGATGATATGAGCAGACCCCAATATCCCAAGCTTGGTGCGCCTAGCACACCGTGCGCCTAGAAGATGGGCGGCGCTGGCACACTCAAAGATCGAAGGAGGACTTCCTCTGGGAAAAACTTCTCGAGGAAGCGAACCTGGTTGATATCTATTGTGATGTGACAATCACTCCACTCAGCCTCAATCGACGGGCCACCACATTGTCGTCTTCAGCTGGAGCTCTTCGATCGAGACCAGTCACATGGGTTTGAGATGTCGCCGTCGCTGACCAACCAATCTCACCGCCGCAGCTGAGCAACCATCTTTGGCTCGGACATGGCCACATTGAGGGAGAGGGTGGCACCTAGGTCAATTGTGTCGCGGAGCCTCGTTGACTGCCTGGGGAAAGGCAACAAGGGAATAAGCGCCCATCAACCTTTTCGCTCACCGGGGAAGAGCATGACCAAGAGATCCAGGTTTCACCCTGGCATGTTCCAGTAAGCCAGCTATTCGTGCAACCACAACGCGGGAAGATTACCTCCAAAGAGGCCTAAATTCTAGAACGTTTGGTTGTTAACACCCGCGCTTCGCTTGCTTGTTTGTTCATTCATTCATGGTGTCCGCAGTCACCGTCCGTGCCAAACAGCCCCCAAGACGACATACTTTGGTACAGGGCGTAATAATTCCAAAACATTTTCTGGAATATTCTGTTTTAATAGGGGGTTCAGCCAATAGCACTCTTGGATTTCGCTCATCTACTACCTCTTACGGTAAAGTAGAACTTTCATGTCTTGGAATTATTACCCCTGATACGAAGTACTTTCCTGGCCCCCCTCCACCAGCGAGGCTATGTTCTGGCGGACCATTCTCATTGCAGGGCAACGTATAAGAAGAAGGGCTGCTCCTAGCGTTCGCTCCAGTCAAGTCAATCTCAACTATTACTTGCAGCAATACTTGCAGCAGTTCGTGGACCTGTGAAAAAGCAGCGACTTTGCCACCAAGCCCGCCACGCTCGCCACCATGTCCACTCCACCAGCCGCAAATGGTATAGCTTGCCTCTCTTCAACTCATTCCTTACGCACTTCAACAGGATCTTTGCTCACACTTTCACAGATTCAAACAATTACTTGCGTGTGAGCCCTCGAGATGATCGAACTTCGCCTTCTACGCATGGCCGCTCGAGGTCTGTTTCTGTCACTCCGTCCGTGAGATCTAGCAATTCTCGAATTACAGTCGTTGACGATTACGCCGAACTGGATGATAGTCAAGGCGGCCCAGGCTTCTACAGAAAGACAACTACAGAAGTCCATGCGCCGAAGTATACTTGGTTCGAGCACTTTCTTGGAGTCCTGGGCTTCAACGTTTCGAAAAGAAAGAAACCTTCCGTTGAAGTCAAGAAGGAGAAAATCATGATGCCACCGGGGCATGAGGTCAAAGAGGTAGGCCACAATCAATGAACTTCATGCTGCCTAGGCTCTGTGGGGCATCTCTAACTTCTACCTTTACAGATTCCCGTAGACGATACCACCTCGCCTTGGATCTTGCCGGTTCATGTATACTCCAGCAGAAAGGATACGAACAGGCATCAGGTCACCAAGGACGCAAAATGTACCATCGACACGGGGAACCATCAAGGCAACATCGTGTCGCGAGACTTTGTCGTCAACGTCCTCGAATTCCCTGAAGCGAACTTCAAACCGCTAAATGACAAGGAAAGGAAAGGTGCCATCGGCATTACTGGCAACAGATTTGTTCCCGAGGCAGCAATCTACCTGACCTGGTATCACAGCAAGAGTACACGGGTCTTCCGTGACATGCGCTTTCTCATCACGCCGAATCCGCACTGCGATCTTATCATTGGCGCCTATTCTATTCAGGCGAACCAGCTGCTCGATGTGCCGAATTTGATCGCTAGAGGCGATGGTGGACCTGATGGTCCTCTGGGGAAAACAAACGTCAACCCAGGCGTGCAAGGTACTACAAGACTCTCCCTCGGCTACCGCTTCTTGTCAAACCTAACAATGCATTCAGATACCAGGAAAGGGGAACTCGAGGACGAGAAGTACAACGCCTCAACCCTGGTCAACGACCTGAAGAGCAAATTGAAAAAAGCCAAAAGGAACCACGACGACACTAAAGAAGTTGAAGAGGAGCTGGCTGCTGTGGAGAAACAACTCGATGTTGCGAAACAGGCTTTGGACGACTACACTGCTAACGTCGGGCCGCAGAATCTGCCGGGCCCGTCTGCTGAAAACAAGGCGGCTACCAATGGAAGCGCCACATCCACAGGAATCGACAATCAAGCGGTCAAGCCAAAGAAAAATCGCAGCTGGGGCCTTCGGCCACGAGGACCTCAGGGCGTACCGTAGCTCAAGCAGGTTGGTGAGACTCTACACCCTGCCTTGTTGCGACGATGACGGCTTGGACTTCATTGATTCACGTGCGTATGATGAATCCTGCGGCTATAAGGTTATGAACCTTATTGAGTAAGACTAAAGGAGGCTCTTACCTCTAACCAAAGGAAGGAGGTCCAGTCTTCGCTCCTCCAGAAAGACTAAAAGAGCACGTGACTACCTGCACCGGGACCTCTCGGGAACTGGATCATCTGTAACACTTCGCGTGAAATATCAAAGAGGTGGAAGTGGCATTTGACCGCATCTCGATAACAGCTAAGATGGAATGAATAGCTTGCGAAATCTCTGTATGATTGTATTTTTTGATGTATTCTTAACATGAGGCTACCCAAAAGTACTATAACCCATCTGTTGTAACTTGTTCGCCACTGAACAGAATATTTCTGTATCCAATCTTACCTGTATGCGTTCCTGCTCTAAGTCGCCAAAGGTGACTTTCTTTATATTCTCTTCCCAAGTATAAGACAGTATCGTGCAGTGACGTGTTCGGTATAATGCTCGGTAAAGCTGAAGTCGCCAGAGCTTTTAAGTGAAAGAAGACATATAATTATATCAAGGCCGTCCAAACGCAACTAAGCTTGTAGCTGTGGAGAGCAGATGCCGCTGCTGGTCGACACAGGATAGTTGACAAATGAAGAAGAAAGCCTCCTCTGTATCCATGACAGAATGGAGATCAAGTCCGGAGCAGAATTTCGAAACATGAAGGAGCTAGAGCTGGAGTTGCCATCCTTGGATGGGTCGTATTCTCTTTCTGGGTACTTTCTCCTGCTTAACACGCCATAAAAGTTCCTCGTGTAGAAGCATTTAGACAGTGGGGGATCAGGTTCAGACCCATACCGGTCCGTACCGCACGGGGCTAAACCCACAATGACGTACGAACTGCGAGGAGATCTTCTACAATTAGAAGTGGATTTATCTCAAGCTTTTACCAGGAATGGAGCTCATCGCCGAGAGGAGCATATGGAGCTTCCTGAAGCAGCGAGCATACGGTTTGTAGGGTTGTTATTGCATACGTGTACGGCGCAGTCGGGAGGCGCACGAATTAAAACAGCCGGGTAGGCAGGGCAGTGAGCACATTACGTTGCTGCCAACAGTGCTTAATGCTAATACCGGATAATTCTGGCAATAAGGGATGCCAACAGTCAGTGTACACTGCACACCCTATGAGGAATCGAGGATCCTTAGCCAACATTGCAAACGCTCAACTCAACTGGCTCAAGGACCCAAAGCCGCCCAAACCCCGGGGCGATGGCTCGCAAGGATGGGCAAAACCGCTCGAATCGTTTGTGTTGTCTTTGTGCAAGATGCTATCCTCTCGAACTTCAGACTATGTCTCCTATCCATGAAATTCCACAGCAAAGTGGCATGTGGCGGAATTTTCTGTACGCTCTTACTATTCAGAAATCTATTTTTGTAGCTTTACTGCCTCTTCTCTCGATATATGCTTACCAAAAATTATTCAGCGTTCTCTCTCTTTCGACACACGGCTAGTAACAGCGTATTCCCGTAGCCTTACTGTCCGCCCTCACTTCCTGGAGATACCTCCCTATCCTATGGGAATCGACATGTTGCGACAGTTGCGTGTGAGGAGGAGATATCTAGCACCCATCATCTTAGTTACAGTCTATCTGGCCCAGTACTTTGGTGTTCTGGAGGACAGGTTCTCCGTGCAAGATGGTTTCGTCTATCAATTGGAAGAGGGAAACATGTCCCACCCCGTCGAGTACCTACATAATTCAGCTATGAATCAGTTCGACACTCTACTGGCGCGGCAGTCTCTCACTGCTGTAGAAGCTATGCTCAAATATCGGCGAAAATATGGGCGGGAGCCGCCCCCTGGCTTCGAGAAGTGGTTTTCATTCGCAAAAGATCATGCTTCACCTATTATCGACGATTATGACGAGATGATGCGATCTCTCGAGCCTTTTTGGAAGATGACTCCAGCCGAGTTTGTGCGTTTATTAGAGCGTGCTATTCCCAACGAGTCAGATGGCTATGTAAAGAAATGTCAGGTTGTGAAAGGGACGCTCAAGGATTGTGGAAGGCCGAATTGGGCTGGTGTCTTCAGCCAATACCTTGGAACAGCACTGCACGATATCCCCGACATGGTTTTCCTCTGCAACTTTCTAGATGAGCCCGTAGTTCTGCCACGACATTCAGTTGATGAGAACAAGCACAATGCAGTGCCCTGGGCGTTACGTTCCTAGCAGGGTTGCTTGAGAGGGCTCGGTTTCCATTTAGGACCCTTATTACAGGGGCCAGGCGCTGTTATTTAAGGCGCAGCTCCTTAATTATTCCCCATTTCAAGGCTGTTATTAGAGGGCGCATGCGCTGTTATTTAGGGCGCCGCTCCTTAATTATTCCCCATTTTAAGGGTGTTATTACAGGGCGCATGCGCTGTAATTTAGGGTGCAGCTCCTTAATTTTAAGCCTTAATTTTAAGGCTGACAAGCGTAGCCGAGGTTTTTGCGTCACGTGCGCCCCCCGGTATTTTTTGCCAAAAAAAATTAGTCCAATCACGTAATTCTTTTAGAGAGGGATTCCTATTAAATAATCATGTACCCTGGGCCTTAGTTTTAGGTTTAGTAATTTTTTAATATTTTTTATTATTAAGAGCTTTAGATATAGAAAAATATTTATATCTTTATTTAAAATTATATAATATAAACTTTATAAGAAAAATTTTTATTTTAAAATAATATTCTTGTTCTTATTTCCGGCAAGAGATATATATATCGCGAGAGTTTTTTTTACTTCTAAATTATTTATTTTATTAATTAATTTAATTTTTTTTTTAAATTTTTTATTATATATAACTTAATAAATTAAAATTATTTATATTATTATATTAAATTATTATTTTATATATTAATATAAAAGAATTTTATAATTAATTTTTTTTAAAATAATATAAGATTTTTTTTATATATTTATTATATTTATTTTTAATTTATATATATTATATTATTTTTTAAAATTATTAATATATTATAATTTTTTATATTTTTTTATTATTATATTATATAAAAATAATAATAAATTTAATATTTAAATTATTTTTTAAAATATTATTATATTAAAAATTTTTTTAATATTATTATTTTTTTAAGTCTAAATTTAATATTAAAAAAAATTATAAAAAATATAATATTATATATAAATTTTTTTATATTATTATAATTTTTATAAATTAAAAAAAAAAAAATTTTTTAATATATAATTTTTATTTATATAAATATTTTTTTTTTAGATTAATTATTCTTTAAATATAATAAAATTTATTTTTAATATTTTTTATTTTATATATAATTTTTTTTTAAGACTTTAATCTTTTTTTATAAATTTTAAATAATGTTTTAATTAGATTTATATAATTTAGATTTTATATTTATTTATTATTAATTAAGTCTTTTTTATATTTAAAGTAATTAATATAATAATAATTAATAAATTAATAATAATTAATAAATTAATAATAATTAATAAATTAATAATAATTAATAAATTAATAATAATTAATAAATTAATAATAATTAATAAATTAATAATAATTAAAAGTTTATAGTTTATATTTCTTAAAGAATATAAAAGAAAATAATACTTTAATTAATATTAATAAATCAAGAATAAAAAAAATAAAATATTTATTAGTTTTAGACTTAAAATAAATTTTTAGTTATTATTTTTTATTATTTTATTAAAGCTTTATTATCGACTATATAAATCACGTGAACGGGAGGGTCTAAAAAAATCAAGATTAATTCTTTTTATTATTTTAATTTTTTTTTTTTTATATTTATTATATTTTTTTATTTTTATTAAATATAAAATATTATAATATTAAAATTAAAGTTTTTTAGACTAGATTTATATTAAAATCTCTTTAATAATATACTTAATTAAATATATTATTAAAATAAAGTATAAAAAATAAATTAAAAAAAAATTAATTAAATATATTATTATAATAAATATAAAAAAGAGATTTAAAAAATAATAATTTTTTTTATTAAAGATAATAAAGAATAAAAGACTAAAGATAATAAAGATTAAAATATTTAAAAAAATCTAAATTAAAAAAAAATTATATATAAATTAATATTTAATAAATCTTAAAGAAATTAATTTAATAAATTTTATTAAAAATAATTAAAAAAATTTATTAAATATAAAATTAAAGAATTTATAAAGACGTGACTCACTAAATTAATAAATAAAAAAATATAAAATTTTATAAAAAAAAATTTTAAAGAATTTTTTTTATAATTAAATTTTTTTTTATAATTATAATTTTAATATTTATATATAAATTTATACTTAAATTTTTTTTATTAATAAATAATAATAAATTTTTATTAATTTATTTAATAAATATTTTTAGATTTTTTTAATATAAAAATAATATATTATATAAATTATTAAATAAAAAAATATTTTATTATTTTTTTTATTAAAATTAAAAAAATATAATAAATATTTATTAAATTAAATATTATATAATATTATAATTTTTTTTAATCTTAAAATATATATTAATAATTTATATAATTATTTAAAATTTATTTATTATTTAATAAAAATTTTATAAATATAAATCTAGTTTTTTTATTTATAAAAATAATTATTTATAAATTAGTCTCGAGTATAAATAAAAATAATTAATTAATATTAAATTTTTATAAGAATAAAGTTTAATTTTTTAAAAATATTAAAAATATTATAATTATTATAATCTTGATAATTATTAAATAATAAATTTATATATATTAATTAAATATTTTATAAAAATTATTATATATTTAAAGATATTATATTAAATTAATTTTTTTTAATTAATATAATTAAATAATTAAATATTAAAAAAATATAAAATTAAATAAATAATTTATAAAAATATTATATTAAGAAAATAATAAAAAAGTTTATATAAAAAAAAAAAATCTTTATTTTTTTAAAAGATTAATATTTTAAAGTAAATATAATAAAAATAATAAACTTTATTAAGACTAAAAATTTATATAATTTTTATTATAAAAAATAATCCTAAATTATAATATATAAGAATAATAAATAAAAATTATTAATATATTAATTAATAATAAAATAAATTATTATTTAGTTTTTATAATTTTATTTTTAATTTTAATTATAAAATATAATTAAAAATAAAAAATAAAAAAATAAAAAAATAAAGTTATATAAAAAAAGATTAAAGAATATTTAATTTTTATATTTAATAATTTAGATTATAATTATAAACTAAAGAAAAATAAAAAAAATTATAATATTATTAATATTTTTTTATATTATATATATTTTTTTTAAAAAGTTTTTATTATTTATTAAAATTAATATAATTATAAATAAGACTATTATAAATTATTAATATAAATTATTATTATAAATTATAAAATATTAAATAAAAAAAATAATAATAAAAAAAAATTATATAAATAAAAAAAGTTTATTTTATAATTATTTTATAAAAAAAAAATAATAAAAAAAAATAATAAAAAATAATAATAATAATTATATAATTTATATTATAATTACTATATTATAAACTTTAAATTATTAAAATAATTATTTTTTATTTTAGTTTTTTATATTTTATAATTATTTTTAAATTAATTTTAATTATATTAAAGTTTAGTTTAAAAAAAAATTAATTTAAAGATATTATTTTATTTAAAGTAATATAGTCTTTATTATTTATAAATATAAAATTATTAAATATAATAATTATATTATTTAAAAAAAATTCTTATATTTTATAAATAATTAATATATATATTTTTATTATTAGTAATTAAAATCTATAATATTAAATTTTATTTTTTATAAAAAAAAATATATATAATATATATTAATTAATAATTAAATATATATTATAAAATAATTTAATATAATAAATTATTTTTAATATTATAAAAAATATATATTTTATAATATTAATATTATAATATATATATTTATTATTATATTATTTATAATAATAAATAAATTTTTAAATTTTATATATATTTTAATTTTATTTTTTGTCGAAAAAATTATTTTAATATTTTTATTTTTAAAAATATTAATAATAATATTAAAAAAATTATTAATAATATTTTTAATATATAATATATTTCTTATTAAAAATATTATCTTGTTTTTTATTTTATAAATAATAATAAAAAAAAGTTTATATTATATTTAAAGATATTTAAAGTCAATAAATTATTAATTAATTTATTATTTTTAAAATTCTTTATATTATAAATTATAATTAGTTTTATTTTTAGAATAACTTTTAATATTAATTTATTAAAAAATTTTATTTTATTTTTAAAAAAATAAAAATAAATATTTATTTATATATTTAATATTATTTTATAAATAATTTTTATACTTTCTTGTTTATAATATTAAATTTAATTTTATTTAAAATATTATAAAAATAATAATTTACTTAATAATAAAATTAATAAAAAAAAAACTATATATTAAAATATTATATTTTATATTTATTAATAAAAAATAATTATAAAAATTTTTTAAATATAATAATATATAATTTATTAAATAAAAATTTTTTTTTTTTTAAATATTAAAAGAATAAATATATATAATTTAATAATTTTATATTTATTATTAAAATTTTATTTAAAATAATAATTTTCAAAACTAATAATTTTATTTTTATTATATTATTAAATTTTAAAAATCTAGTTTAATAATTATTTTTTTTTAAAAATTAATAAAATTAAATAAATAATTTTATTATTAATATTTTAAATAATAATTTTTATTAAAATAAATATAATATAATAATTTTTTAAAGTATTATATTAATATTTTAATATTTTAAATAAATATAATTTTTTAATTTTAATAAATTTAATAATAAAAAAATATTTTTTATAATAATTATTTACTCGAATATTTTAAATTATTATTATATAAATATTATATTATTTTTCTTTAAAAATAATAATAATAATATTATTAATATTAAAAATAATTATTAAATTTAATTATTTTAATTAATAATAAATAAGATTTTAAATATTAATTAATATTAATTTAAATATTCTCTAGATTATTTTAAAATATTATTAATTTATAATTCTTTTAATATTTTTTATTTATTTATTATAATTAATTAAAAATTTATAAAAAAATAAAAAATTTAAATTAAAGAAATATTAATAATATATATATATATCTCTAAAAATCTTTTTATTAAAATACTAGAATTAATAATAAAATAAATAAATAAAAAATAAAATTTTTTATTAAATAATTTTTAATATATAATATAAATTAATTTAAATTTATTATATAAATAAATTTAATATTTTTTAATATTTTAAATTTTAAATTAAAGTTTATTTTTATTTATAATATATTTTTTATTTATTTAATATTATTAAAAGTATTTAAAATAAATAAGATTTTTATAATAAATTAAATAAATAAAATATTTATCTAAAATATTTAAATAATATAAATTATTAAAATTATATTTAATTTTTTTATAAAAAATAAATAATAAAGTTTTTTATATTTAAAATAATTATTAATAAAAAAACTAAAGATATATTGTCGCACGCCAGACGCTCCCTATACTTATATACTAAGCTCACGTAAGTAGCCACTAAGCTCTAAGCCTATATCTTCAGCGCTCGTTTATAACTCTCTTATTCTTTTAGCTAGTTAAGTTAATATACTTAAACCTTATCCAAATATTTTCTATACTCTGTCCTTATAACGTATAATAGTTATAAGCCCGGCCTATAATCATTAAGCTTTTATTAAGTATAAAATAAAGTATAGCGGATTATATATAAAAACTTCTTATTTTTTTTATTCTTATTTTAGTCCTTTATCGATAATTCCATTAAGTTCTCCCGATAAAATCACGAGTATTCTATTCACTATAATAGAATTTAAAAATATATAACTAAAAGAATATATTTTATATACTAAATAATAACCTTAAGTTAAATAAAAGACTCTAGATAATAAAGTATAGGATCTCGTTAATTCTAATAAACCGGATATTCCTGTCTATAATATATCTTTATTAGTATCTTTGCCGACGATCGATAAGTTTAAGAAATAAATAACTAAAGCTTAAATAAAAATTTATTAAAAGGTGATTAATAACTAGGAGGCTAAGTATTAAGTAATATCTAGAGACAAATTTATTAAATTAAAATCTTTTTTATTAATTATATTCGAGGACGTAAAAGTAAAGTATATTATTCTTTTTTAAGACTATATTATTATATATAATATCTATAAAACTCGTTTGGAAATATAGAGTAGATTCCTCTCCTGACTTATAAAAACTATTAATTTAGATATATAGATTATTATAATTATTATTTTCTAGACTCGTTCGAGTATTCTAGTAGGGAGATTTTTTATGTCGTCATTTATTAGAATTTTTATATTAGCTTAAAATCATGGATTTATTTAGGAGATCTTATATTTATTAAAATAATAATATATTCTGTTAAGCACGATAGTCGAGACGATTATTCGTGAAATCTATAAAAAGGTCCTTGCCAACGGAGTTAAAGGAGCGATAAACCAGGAGTATTGGTATTCCGAGTGACGTTTAGTATATAAGAATATTAAGCTTTATATTATTCCTGAAATTTATAAACCCCTTATTATTAAGGATTTTCTTAAGTATATCGGTCATAAAATATAATCTTGTTGGGGATAAAATAAGTTTTTGGCCTTTTTTAAGAATAATAAATTTAGATTATTTTTTCTTATACTTAATTAATATAAAATATTATTCTTGTGTATGGTTTATGAATATTTAAGAGTAAAGCTTAAATCCGGACTACCGGTATTTATTATACTCGGGGAATATTAAGATGCCTCTCCTAAGCATTAGTCCAACTTAGGAAAAAAAAAAGTATTTAAGAATAAGTTATCGAACGAGTGTCGAGAGTATTTATATAATTTAATTAATAAGAATTAATATAAGTGAATATTTATTAATTATGTCTAGGTCGAGTTTATTATTACTGGATCTAGTATTTATCCAGTGTTTAAGTCCGAGTTCTTGGAGGAGCGTTATTCCGAAATTAGAATATAGTTATTTTTATCGAAATTTAGGGAACTCCGGGCTAGGCTTAAAAAAAAGTATAAAATTAAGGTTTAAGATAAGCCTGTGACGCGCGGTAGCAAGAACTTGAAAAAGACGGGAGGCCAATCGAGATTACCAGAGGAGAATATTATATACGTGATCCTGGATCCGATTTTTTTTTTGGGAGTATTAGGTATAGGCGTCTTTATAGTATTAAACTTCTTAAAGTATTTATTTTTAGAGTATATTTTACTTGATAATTATAGTACTATATACTTAATGAATGATATTTAAAAATTTAACGAAGGGATATTTATTATTATTATTCCTAGATTAATAATTAAGTCCGGAATATAAAGTATTTTAATTATTAATCGTAATACTTATATAATTAAAGATATTTTAAATAAAAAGGACGGCAAGATAAATCTTGTTTTAATGAATATAATAATAATAAAAGATTTTTTTATAAATATTATCTTAAAAGTTTTATTAATTAAAATAAAAGTATAATATTATAGATATAATAAAATATTAAAAATAAATAATAAGTATAAAAATAATATATTATTAAAGACGACAAGAATTTATAATATTATTTTTATTAAATATAAGTCTTTATTAATTTATTTAAATATTTTTTTTATAATTTTAATAAATATAAATATATTTATATATTTAATACTCGAATAAAAAATTAGGGAGTCTTTTAGAAGGAGTAAAAAATATCTTTAATTAAGGAGTAATATAAAGAAAAAATAATATATACGAGTAAAATATTTAGGTTTTTAAATACTTTAAAAGCTTATATATTATATAAAAAATATAAATATTACTGGATTAAATAAAGTAATATATAAGTATTATATATAAGTATATATTAAATAAGTGATTTCTTGACGAGTAATTAAAAAAAAATCTTTAAGATTTTTTTAAAGAATTATTTGGGATTTATTTAATTATTTAAATATATATAATAATTTAAATTAATTATTTATAATTAAGGACGAATATAATAAAAAATTCTTTATATTTTTACTTTTAAATAAAGAAAAAATATAGATCTTTAAAATTATATAAAATTTTAAATATTAGATAAAATAATAATATAATCTTTTTATATATAAAATAAAATATAATTAAAAAAAAATTATTATTATTATACGGAAGAATATTATTTATAAACTCTAGTATATAAAGAAGAATATTAAGTTTAAACTCTCCTCGTCCTATATTTATAAATTTAATAATGGATCTAAGCGAGTAGGACAGGAAGTAATTAATAAAATATTTATAATGGCCCTTATAATATAGTTTTTTAAAAATTTATAGCCGGAGATAATACTTGTAATAATTTATTTATATAATATAAGTCTATTATACTTATATAAATAAAGTTTATTAAATAAAGTATTTAATTTATAATTTTATAATTACTTTAAATAATATAATTTAATACTCGTTATATAGATTATAATTAATCTTAAACTAGACTAAAATAAAATTTATATATATAATACTTAGATATATTTAATGATTAAGAAATAAAAAATAAATTAAATATAAAAAGTATTTAAGATTAAAGTATATAAATATATTAATTATTTAATTAAATATTATATATTTAATATTTATTATATATAAATACCCGTGCTTAATAAAATTATTATTTCTAGACATATAATATTTAACGAGAATATTTTATATTTTTTAAATACTTAAGAATAATTAATTAATTAATTAATTATAAATACCCGGAGTATAATAAAATTAATAAAGAAAAAAAAAATCCGGGATACTAGATTAATATTTAATAATATAAATTTATAAAATATTAAATTATTAAAATAAAATAATTAGGAGTCTAAAAATCTAAAAAATATTAATATATTAAATACTTAAAATAAATAAAATAAATTCTTAAATATCTTAAAGAAGTATAACTCGGGAATAAAAAAAATATCTATATCTAGATTAAGATTTATAATTTTTAAAAATATTCCGGAGTCTAAAATATTAATTAGACGGAGTAAAGAAAATTAAAATATTAAATATTTTAATATTATTAATAAAAATATTTTAAAATATTTATTAGACAAGGATTAAGTATAGGATTTCCTGGCCAGGAATATCTTAAAATTAATTTTAATAAATATTAATTAAGATAATCAAAAGTTAATAAATAAAAAATAAAAAATTTAAATTTAAGCGGACAAGAAATTAACTATAAAATTAAAAAAAAAATATATCAGAAAGTAATTATCTAAAACTCGTGATAACTAGTTTAGGATATATAATTAAAGTAAAAAGTCTAATAATAATTTTAATAAAGTAAATAATAATAATATAATAGTCGCACTAAGTTTTTTATTAAAAATAATATATAGTTTAAATAATATTAATTATTTTTAAATTTTTATAAATAACTTCTGGCTTAATTATTTAAAAAAATTTAAAGAAATATATAATTATATAATAATATATATTATAATAATTATATTAATTTTATAAAAAATTTATTTAAAGTTTATTATTAATAAGAATAAAATAATTTAATATATTTATTAAAATAAACTTTTATTAAAATCTAATTAATAAAAAAAACTTAAAAATTATATATTTAAAATAATTTTTAAAATAGACTATATATTTAAATTAAATAATCTAGAAACTAAAAAATACTAATAAGTAATATCGAGTATTTTAGTCAAATAAATTATATTATTATTCCTAAAATAAATATTTATTTATAAAATAAATATCGATAATTATTTAATAAAATATTAATTATATATTATAATATATAATAATATATAAAAAAAATTTATAATTATATTAATATATATAGTTATATTTATAATATATTTATTCTAAATTAATTATATTATAATAATATATTTTAATCTTAAAATAAAATAATTTAATATAATAAATATATTTATAAATATTATTAAAAACTTAAAAAAATTATTAATTATATATAAATTATTACTAGATTTTAAAAGACCCGGGTATATAATAAAGATTAATTATATTTTTTATAGATTATAGGACTCTTTTACTTTATAATATAATAATTAGACAAAAATATTTAAAAGTATAAAATTCTTAATTTTTAAAAAAAAAGTTTATATTTTTATAAATATTTAATATAAGATTTTTATATTTTTTTATATTAATAATATTTAAATATTTTATTATAAGAATAATAAATTTTATATTATTAAGATTATAAAAAAAATAAAAATAATATATAAATTACAGGATATAAAAAATATAAAATAATTTTTAGGAATATAAATAATAAGGAATTAAGTTATTTAAAAAATATAACTAGTTTATAATATTTATATTAAAAAGATTATAAAGAAATTTAGATTAATTAATAAAAAATACCCGAGTATATTATTATTAAGTCTTAAATTTATTAAATATAATAACCAAGTTCCAAAATATTAAATTAAGGAATATTAAAAAAAAAAAAATTTAATATTATATACTATAATTATAATATACCCGGACATAGTATACACAACTTTATTACTCTCTTAGTTTCTCATGAATCCCGGCCCTGAGTACTTGACGATCGTTAACTAGATTATTAAATATTTATTTAGGACTTAATTTCTAATAATCTAGTATAATGCCAAATATAAAAAGATCTAGCTATAAATCGCCTTTAATACTTTTTTTATTAATGACATTAATATAAAATACTTATCTTAAGAATATATTATTTTATTATTTAGAGATTTAATTATATAAAAAATAATTTATTAAATAATTATAATAATATCTTTAACTAAAGCTAAAATACTCGGAATATTCTTTATTATAAAAGAATTATTAATACTTAAATAATTTTTTAGAGACTTATATCTAGATCTTGACGAGCTCTAGATTATATTTTATAATAATTAATAAATAATTTAATTAATTATTAAAAATAATAAATAAATTATTATAAAATTCCGTTATATAAATATTTAGAATATATGGACAAGACAAGAATATTAAAAAAAAAAGTTTAAAATTATATATTTATTAATAAATAATATATTAATAAATAAATTAATTAAAAATTTATCGCGATATAAATTTAAGTATTTTAAAATTTTATTTAATCTTTAAGATATTTATGAATTACTTAAAAAGATTAAATAATCAAGAAGTTTATTTTTTTTATTATTTTTTTTATATTATTAAAATTAAATAAAAAAAAATTTTAAAATAAGAAATTAATTTTATTTTAAATATTTTAATAATATAAATAAATAATATTCCTAAGTTAATATATTTAGAATTTTAAAGTTTTATAATTTCTCGATAGTATTAAAAAATAAATTTATTATTATATAGATTATTATTTTAAGTTAATCTATATTCTTAAATAAAATAATAACCTAAATAATAAAAATATTATTTAAAAATTTATTCCCCTCTCCATCATCATTATTATAAATACCGGAATTATCAATAAGTCCTGTTTTATTATTTCCCAATATTCCTCTTTCTTTAATTAATTCTTCTTTATTTAATTTTTTTAAAAATAAATTTATAATTATCTAAAATCTTTTTAATTTTTATAAATATCTATAAATTATATTAAAAACTTAAAGGAATTTTAAAAAATTTATTCTTGAATTATTATTATTTATTAATTTTTTCTAAAAAATATATATTATTTCTTTAATAAACTTTAGAATAAGAGGATCTAAAATAAGAATATAGGAGTCGTCGGTAATATATATAAAATAATAATAATTTAGACTAAAAAAAATATTATTATAATAAAAATTATTATCGAGATCTTAAAATAATATATTTATATAATAATAATAAAGATCTTTATATATAGGATTTTAAAATATATTAATTTCTAAAAAAAATATTAAAAATAATAATAAAAAATTTATTTATTAATTATAAAGAAATAACTAAAGGATTTTTTTTTTAAACTTTAAGAACTTCTAGAGATGAAACGGGAGAAGATATAAAAAAAATTAAAAAAATAAATTTTTTAATCTTTAAATAATAATTAATTTTAAATATTAAAATTATTAAAAAAAAATATATTTTAAATTTATTTATTTATTTATATAAACTTTATAGATATTTTTAATATATTTTTTATTTAAAGTATTCTGGCGGCCTATATTATCTAATATTTATTCGGATAAATAAATCTTTTAAATAATTTTTTTTTAAAATAAAAAAAAATATAAAACGAGAGCTATAATAATTTTACTAAAAACCTAAGAAATACTTAATAAAAATAATAAGGAGTTTATATAAAGACTAAAAAGTTATAATAATCCAGAATAAATATTTTGCGCTAAGTCTAAGTAAATAACGGGACACACGAGAAAGCCTTACTTGGCTTATCCCGTATTTTATTTAAAAATTATATAATTATTAATTGGCGAGTACCACGCCTAAGAAATATATTATATATTAAATACTCCCTATACTCACGTGCTAAGCTCATGTAAATAATTATTAAGCTCTGAGTCTATATCTTTAATACTTATTTATAACTTTTTTATTTTTTTAGTTAGTCAAGTTAATATACTTAAACCTCACCCAAATATTCCCTATACTCTGTCCTTATAACATGTAATATATATTATATTAAAAAATATTAAATCTTAATATTATAATTATAATTTTTATTAAATTTATATAATAAATAAAAAAATATTAATTAATTTTTAAATTTTTTTTATATAAAAAAATTAAATAAAATTTAGTTTTAATAATATATTTTATTATATATATTAAAAATTTAATATTTATTATATATTAAATATTTAAATATTTTTTTTAAATAAATAAAAATTTTATATTATATTTTATTATTTAAATATTATTTTTTATTTTTTAATAAATATATTTATTATTTTTCGATTAATAATAAATTTATTTATAAATATTTTTTAAAATATTTTTTTTATATTTTTTTATTAAATTTAAATTTATTATATTTATTTATTATATATTTATATATTTAATATTAATTTATTAATATAATTAAAAAAAATTTATATTTAATATTAAAATAATTAATTTAAATATAATTTTTAATAATTATTTAATTAATGAATTTTTTAATTTATAATATAAAATATATATAAATAATTTTATAATTTTAAAATTTAATATATATAATTAATTTATAAAGTTTTTTAAATCTTGTCGACTTTATTTTTTAAAATTTTATTTTAAAGTAATATAGTTTTTTATAAAAAATTTAAATTTTTTTTTTAATTATAATATAATAATATATTAATATAAGATTTTTATTAAAATATTATTTTATAATATTATTATATTAATATAATAATAAATATAATATATTAATTTTTTATTAAAAATAAATATAATAAAAAATAATAATAAATTATTTATTTAAACTAAAAAATTTAATATAGTCTTTTTTTTAAAAAAATATATTTTAGAAGTCTAGATATTAATAAAAATAATAATAATAATAAAAACTTTATTAATAATAAAAAAATATTATAATTATTTTATTAAAATAATTAATAATAAAATAAATATTTATTAATAATTTATTTAATTTAATTATTAATTAACTTAAAGTTATTTTAATAAATATAATAAAATTTTATTTTTTGATATATATATTTAAGATAATATTAATTATTTTAAAATATAAAATTTATTAAATTAAGTTTTTATTTATTATTTATTTAATAAATATATTTTTAATATTTATAAAATTTAATAATTTATTTAATTTATTATTTTTTTTAAAAAAAATATAAAT
>Ga0302221_10000900_pt1 | contig 19852 bp, 8 predicted proteins | sample II_Palsa_E2_1_FD_193517 | JGI IMG/M metagenome (GOLD analysis project Ga0302221, IMG submission 193517) | Peat permafrost microbial communities from Stordalen Mire near Abisko, Sweden - II_Palsa_E2_1 | ecosystem: Environmental > Terrestrial > Soil > Palsa > Peat permafrost | place: Sweden... | reverse complement strand
TTTTTTTAATAAAATTTAATTATATATTTTAATAATTTATATTTAAAGTATAATTTCTTTTTTTATTATTTTTATATTTTTTTTTTAAAATATATATTTTTTTTATATTTTAATAATAATATTTAATTTTATAAATAAATAATATTTATTTAAATTTTTTATTTATTTATATTTTTATAAATATTATTTTTATTTCTTAAAATTATATTTATATATATAATTATTAATTTTTATTATTAATATAATAAAATTTTATAAGTTATCCGATTTCTTAAACTTAATTATTTTATTCTTAATTATATTCTTAAAACTAATATAAAATTAATATTATAAAATTATTTTATTTTATTATATTTTAATTATAAATTATTAAAAACTTATTATATATATAATTATAAAGTTTTTTTAATTAAAGTATTTTAAATTATATTTCGTTATTATTTTTTTTTAATATTTTTAAATATTTATTATATATTTTTATTAAATCCTTTTATAATATAAAAATATTTAATAATATTTTTTTTATAATTATAATATATTACTTTTATTTATTTTTATACTTTATATAATTAATTAAAAAAAAATTAATTTAATTAAAAATATTTCTTTAAAGTATAATAATAATTTATAAAATTTATTAAATTTTTATTTTAAATTTATATTTATTAAATATTATATAAAGTTTATATTAAATTAAAAATAAGTTTAATTTAAATTAATTTCTTTTAAATTTATTAAATAACTTAATTTTAAGATTTTTAAAAATAAAATTTATTTTTAATTTTAATATTTTTTTTCTTAATATAATATTTTTATTAAAGTTTCTTTTAATAAATATAATTAATTTATTTTAAATTAATATTATTATAATATAATATTTAAAGTATAATATTTAAAGTATAATATTTATAATCTATTATAATAAAAATAAACTTTAATATATTAAAGTTATTAAAAGATTTTAAATAAAGAATTTTAATAAATTTAATAAATATTATTAAATAATATTTTAAAGTATTACGCGATTATAAATATATAAAAAATATTATTTAAATTAAGTATAAAACTTTTATTTATTTAAGAATATTTTTTTATTATATAATCTTTAATATTATATTAAACTTAAAAGAAGTCCCGGATTCTTTAAATCTTTATTCCTTATTGATAAATCTTTAAAATCCATCACGTGACCTTTATATAACCTCGTTATATATTATTGGATTCTTTATAATATAATTCCTTCCACGCTTAAGCTTTAAACTTTAATAATAGTTTATAATAATATACTTTATATTAAAGTATATTTATTTTATAATATATTATTAACTTTAAAAATTAATTATTAAATAATTATACGTTTATTTATTTTAAAATTAAAAATAAAAATAGAATTAATTAAGATCTTAATATTATATAATTTAGAATTTTATTTAAAGTATTATAATAGTTTAATTATACGCGTGCTTAAATTCTTTATTATAATTTTTTTTTAATATACTTTTATAATTACTTTATTATTATAGTTTTTATAAATACTTTATATTATAGTCTTATTAATATAAATATCTTATATTATTTTAATATAATTAAAGTAATTATTTTAACTTTAATTTTAATATAAATAACTTTTTCTTTTAATAATTTTTTTATTACTTTATTTATTATATTTAATTCTTTTATAAATTATTTTTTAATAATCTTAATATATTTTTTTTTTATTCTTTTTACTCGTTCTTAAGTCTTTTATTTCCTTTTAAAGATATTTATAGTTTATTTAATTTTATAATTAAATTTAATTTATTCTTTAATTATTTTAATTATTTTTTATTATTATTAATATTTTTTAATCTTTATAACTTGATTAAATAAATAATAGTCGATTATATCTTTATTCGGTTAATTTATTAAGTTTAAATAAATATTTTATCGATTTTTTTTTTTTAAAAAAAATAATAACTTTAAATAAATTTTTATTTTTATATTTTAAGATAATAACGCGAGAAAATAAATAAAAAGTTATAATAAAAAAGATCTTAACTTTATCGATAATTAATTCTTTTTTATATATAACTTAAAATTAATATATTATTTTTAAAGTCTTTAAAGTTTATAATTATTAATATAGTTATATTATAGTTATACTGGTCACATGACAGTATTGTGATTATGTCATATGACCTCGCTTGGCTGCACGTAAATTTCGATAACTAGACTCGATTAAGCTTAATTAAATTTATAAAGAAATTATTAATATTAAAATATCGATAATTTTTTTTTTAAAAAAATTAATTATTTATAATATATATTTTAATATTCTTATAAAAAATATAATAATTATTACGCGTTATAAATAAACTAATATTAATTAGTTTTTAGATTTAAATTAAAATTAAAAAAAAATTTAGTTTATAATAAATATTATTTTTTTATATTAAAAAAAAAATTAATAAAAAACTTTGCTTTTAATAAAATATTTAATAGTTTATAAAAAATAAAATATTAAATTTTTATTAAAGACTAATAATTAATATATTAAAAAAAATTATTATTATTAATTTATAATAAAATATTTAATAATTTATAAAAAAAGATAATTATTTTTTATTAAATAATAATAATATTTATAAAGTATTCGATAATTTAAAATAAAATTATTTTTTAATTAATTATTTAACTATATAATATTCTTTATAAAATATTCTTAATTTAATTATTTTTAGCTTTATTAATTTCTTAAACTTTAAACTTTTAAATCTCTTAAAAAACTTAAATTTTTATATTCTTTAAATTTTTTTTTTTTTTAAATTTTAACTTTAATACTTTAAATAAATAATTTAAATTCTTAATAAAATAAATTTTAGCTTTAAAATTTTAAATATTAAATTTTTTTTAATTTAATTATTTAAAGTTCTTTAATATTTTTTTTTTTCTTTAACAATAACGAAGAAATATTATAATTTATTTACTTTAAAAGATTTATAAACATTAATATTAAAAATATTAAATATATAAGATAATTAAAAATATTTTAAAAAAAAATATTTTTTTATAATAATTAAAAGACTTATTAGTTTTTTATATAAGTTTATTATTTATAAACTAATATTTTTAATTAATAATTAAATATATTTAATCCCGAGTTTATATCTCTTAAAATATTATAATTTAATATAATATTTATAATTAAAGAATAAATAAAATAAATAAAAATAACTTTAAATAAAATTAATTTATTAATTAAAAATAAAAATATAGTTTAAGTTTATTTAAAAATTAAATTTTATTAATATAATTAAAATAAAATAATCGATTATAATTTATAAAAATTATTTAAAAAAAACTTTAAGAATTTTATTATTATAAAACTTTAAAATAAAATCAATAAATCTTTATAATAAAAACTTTAAAATTATTTATAATATATTAATATTTTTATAAAATAAAATAATTTATACTTTATTATAATTTCTTTAATTAAGATTATTTAAGAGTTTAAAAAATATAATTAATATAATAATAATATTTTATAAAATAATAAAATTAAAGATAATTTTTTTAAAAACTTTATTATATTAATTAATATTATTTTAAAAAAAAATTTAATATTTTAAAATATTTTTATTTTTATTTTTTTTTAATTTATTAAATTAAAATATTAAATAAAATAATACTTTTTTATCTTTTTTTTTTCTTTTTTAAAAATTAAGTTTATTATTTATTTTTTATTCGTTTATTTAAATTATTTATATTTAATTTAAAATTTAACTTTAATTTTTATTAATTATTTTTTTTTTTATTAAATATAAACCCGAATATAAATTAGTTTTTATTATTTTTATTATAATATTTTATTCTTTAAATAATTTTTATTATTAAGTTTATTAAGAAAATAATTAAGATTTATATTAAAAATATAAAATATAATAGATTTAATAATAACTTTAATTATAAATAAATTATTTTTAAAGATATTCATCGTTATATAAATCTTTTATATAAAGAAATTATAAAAATCTTTTTTATAATATTAAAAGAATTAATATAAAATTATTATTATAATAATTAATTATATATATTTTTATACTTTAAAGTTTATATAAAGATTATAATCTTTTTTAAAAAATTTAAATATTAATAATATAACTTTAATAAATAGAATTTTATTTTTATAAAGTCTTTAATATTAAAGTATTTTAAGAAATTAATATAAAAAGTCGTTAAGTTAATAATTAATATTTTATAAAAATTATAATATAGACTATTAAAAAAATTATATAGATTTTTCTTCTTTTAAAATAAGATTATTATTATTTATTAAAAAATACTTATATATTAATATATAGTTTTAAATCTTTTAAATAAATTAATTTAATTTATTAATCGATTATAATCTTTTATTTTATTATAAAAAAAAATAATATTAAAATATTAAAACTTATTTTAAATAATCTTATATTAATAAGACTTATTTTATAAATCAATAATATTATTTATAAAAAATAAATTTAATCATTAAAATAAAAATTATTAGTTTAATATAAACTATAATTATAATAATAATAATCACTATATAAATATTTTTAAATCTTATAATTATAAAGAATAATTAAATAATAAATTATACTTTATTTATAAGAAATTAAATTATTATTTTTAAAATTATTTATTTAAGGAATAAATTAAAAAAAGAGTTTAATTTAAAGCTAAAAATCTTTATTAATTTAATTTTAATTCTTATAACTTTAATTAAAAGTTTTAAATTATTTATATATAATATATAATTAATATTAAAAATAAACTTAATATAAATTTATTTAATAAAAATAATAAAGTTAATTTAAATAAAGACGAATTAAATAAAGTTTTTAAGATCTTTTTAATAAAGAATAAATTAAAGAAATTTATTAAAATTATATATTTTATATTAATTAATATTTTTTTAATTACTTTATTTATAAATATAATTAATATACTTATTAATAATTTTTTTTTCTTATTTATTAATTTATAAATAAAAATATTATTTTAAACTTTAATAAATTATTAATTAAAAATATTTAAACTTTTATAATAAAAAATAAATTAAAATATAATTCTTATTATTTTTATAAAATTATAATTAATATTAAAATATTAAAATACTTAATTATTAAATTTAAATAATTTTAAGTACTTTAATGAATTATTAATATTAAGTTTAATAAAATTATAAAAGATTAAATAATTATATAATTTAAAATCGATTTTTTTAATTTTATAAAATTTATTATAATAAATATCTTAATTAAATAAATATAATTTTATATTATATTTAGAAAAATATTATTTTTATTTAATTTATAAAATATAAATAAATTATAAGTTTATTTTAATAACTTTAATAATTATTTTATTATAATTATAAGAAATATATTAATAATATAATATTTTAATTATTTTTTTCTTACTTTAAGACACTTCTTTATATAGTTTTATTATTAAATTATTTTATTATAATCTTTATTATTTTATAAATATTAAATTATAATACTTATATTATTATTTTAAACATTTATTAATAATTAAATTATAAAATATACTTAAATAAATAAATTATAATATTAATAAAAAAATCTTTAATTATTTTATAAAATATTATAAGTATTATTAAAAATATAATAAATTCTTTAATTATTTTAAGTTTAATTTATAAGATAACGTTAACTTTAATTATTTAATTATTATTAATATTTTTTATATTCTTAAAAAGTTTATACTTTATATAATTAATAAAAGTATACGATATTAAGTTAATTAATAACTTTAAAATATTAATATAATTTATACTTAAAATACTTTATATAAATATTAAATTAATATTTATTTAAATTTTTTTAATTAATTTATTATAAACTTTAAAAAATAATTTATTAATAAAGAATTTATTTAATATATAATTATAATAAATATTAAGATTAAAATTATATTTATAAAAACTTATAACTTTATTAAAATTATCGAGTATTATTATAACCCGATTTAATATATTTATTTTATTATTATAATTAAAATTTAAAATATTAATAAAAATATAATATTATAAATAACTTTTAAGACTATTAACGATATAATAAAACTAAATAATTTAATATTTATATTCTTGGTTTATAATATTCTTTTATAAATAATTAAATATAATATTTTATTATTTTTATTATATAATATTTTATAGCTTTAAAAAAAACAATAACTAAAATCTAAAAGTTAAAAACTAAATATTAAATTATTAATACTTTAAATATATAAAATAAATTAATTATAACTAATATTTATAACTTTATATTTAATTTAAATATTTTAGTTTAATATAAAAATAATATTAATTAATTTAATAATTAAAAAAGATTATATAAATTTATAATTATAAATAATAAATCTTATATATTAATATTATTTTAAAGTAATATAATATTTTATTTAACTTTCGTTAAATTATTTTATATATTAAATAAATATATTAAGCTTAATCTTAAATTAATTTATAATAATTAAGAAATTAAAAATAATAATATTATTTTTATAAATTTTTAAAAATATAATAAAAAAAGATTATATAAAAACTTTATTATTATATTCTTATAAAATAATTAATAATATAAAAATTCTTATTAGCTTAAAATTATTAAACTTATTAAAAAGAAAATATTTTAGATTATATTAAAAGTTAAAATTTTATAAAGAGTTTATATTTTTAATTCTTGCTTTATTGATAAAATTAAGAATAAAGATATTTAAAATAAGTTAAAGAAATTTAAGTTAATTATTTAAACTTATAATAATAAATTTAAATATATAATATTAATATAATTATTTATAATTTAATATATTAATTAAAGAATTATCTTTAATATTATTATTATAATAATTAAAATTATAAGTCTTTATTTATAAAATATTTTATAAGTTTATATTTAATTAATAATATTATTAAATTATGATTTTTTTATTAAATTATCTTTAAAGTTTATTAATTATTTAAACTTATAAAATAAAGTCTTAAAAGTTATTAAATTATTATATAATATATTAAAAGTTAAGAATTATTAATTTAAGACTTATTATTTTTATTATATTAATAAATTATTAATAAAATAATTAATTTATAATTTTTATTTATTTTAAAATAATTAATTTTTTAATATTATTAATTTATAAACTAATAATATATTATTTATAAAAAATAATACTTTCGCTAAAAAGAAAATAATTAAAGTTAATAAAAATTAAGTTTTTAGTTAAAGTTTATAAATAATTTATTTTAAATTATAACTTAAAGTTTAATAATAATATTATTTATATTAAAGATACTTTAATTATCTTTATATAAAAATAATAATATTAAAATCTTAAAGTCATTAATAATAATAAAAATATTATATATTAAAACTTTAATATTAAAGACTAATATATTATTTAACGCGTTAAAGAAATATATATTATATTCGTTTATTAATTAAAAACTTTATATAATTTTTTAATCATTATTTAATTTATTAATTTTATTAAAGACAATATTAAAATATTAAATAAATATATTTAATAATAAACTTAAAATATTATTAAAAGATTATAATTTATTAAACTCGAGAAAGATTCTTTATATTTATTTATTTTTATTAATATTTCTTTTATAAATAATAAAGATTTATTTTTATAAATAAATTATATATTAATATTAATAAATATTATTAAACGTATTAATATTTTTTATTAATTATTTATAAAATATAAAAGAATAATAAAAAGTATTTTAATATTAAAATTATATAATATAATTTATAAATTTAATATAAGTATTTTAATGAAGATTATAATTAAATATATTATAAAGATTAAGTTATTATTAATTATTTATATAAATTTAAAGTTACTTTATAAATATTTTATTAAATTAAAAATTATATAAAAAAAATACTTTATAATCAATATAATATACTTTTAATAAACTTATAAAAAACATAAGATAATAAAAGTTAAATAAATTAAAAGCGAATTAAATTTTATAAATAATATAATAAAATTTAAGTTTTTAAATATCTTTAAAAACTTTATTAATATAAATATTATATAATTAAATATTAAAGAATAAATTAAATATAAATAATAAATATATTAATAAAGAATAAATAAATATATAAAAGATAAAAGTAAAAAAAAATTATAATATTATACTTTTATAAAAAATATATATAAAAATAATAAATAAATATTATAAATAAATATATTAAAAACGGGATAATAAATAAATATAATAATAAAATATATTAAATAAATATTAATATAAATATTATAAATATATTAATAAATTACAAGATTAGATTTAATTAAATTAAAAAAATTAATATTTATTTAAGAGAAAATATTATTTTTAAGTTATTTTTAAAGTAATTTTAATATTAATATAATTATATTATAATTATATTATATAATCTTGCTTAATTATATATAAATTTCGGTAATTAAACCCGATTAAACTTAATTAAATCTATAAAGAGATTATTAATATTAAAATATTAATAACTTCTTTTCTTTAAAATTAATTACTTATAATATATATTTTAATATTTTTATAAAAAATATAATAATAATTATACGTTATAAATAGATTAATAATAATTTAAAAGTCTTTTATAATATTAAAAATATTAAATAAATTATTTTTTTAATAACGTGATTTTTATTAATTAATTATATTTTTATTTTTTAAAAAATATATTTAATATTTTATTTTATAAAAGTTTAATTTTATATTTTTTTAAATATTTCTTAAAAAAAACTTTTTAATATAATAATATATTTTAATAATTTATTTATTAAATAATTTAATTTAATAAAATAATAAATTAATAATAATTAAAAAAATTTAATATTAAATAATTAAAGACATTAAATTATATAAAAAAAAATAAAATTAATAAAATAATCTTATAAGTATTAACTTAATTAATAAACTTTATATTAATATAACTTAAATATTTATTAATAATAAAAAAATATTTTTAAGTTTTATATAAAGATTTAATATAATATTTAAAGACTTATTTAAATTATATTAATTTAATTATATTATTCGATTATTTATTACTTAAAGTTATAAAATATATTTTAAAGTTAATTATAATATTATTTATTTAAATATTTATTAAATCACTTAATTTATTTTTATAAATAAAAAATAATAATATTTATTTTTTAATCATTAAGATATAAACTAAAATTAAAATAAATTCTTAGTTTTTATTTTATTTTATTTTAATAATTTATCTTGATTTAAAAGTTTTTTTTATTATAATTTTTTTTAAAGATTAATTAAATTTTATTAAAAATCTTTTTTTATTAAAATTATATATATTTTTAATTATAATTTAATATTTTTTAATTATTATAATAAGTTAAAAGAATTAAATAAATTAATATATATTTTAAATAATATATATATAAAATAATAATAAAAAATTAATTAATAACGTTAAAGAATAATTAAAATATAAGAATATATTTAATATTAATATATAAGTTATTGATATTATAAAAATATAAATTCTTTAATTTAATTTTATAATACTTAATAAATTATTTTATTTAATTCTTATTAATTTCTTTTCTTTTAAGTTCTTATATAAGATTCTTGATAATATAATTAATAAAAGATATTTCCTGATTAATAAAAATATTAATTCGATAGATTAATATTTTCTTTTATTTAATAATAAAATATTAATATTAGAATAAATTAATATTTTTCTTTAATTTAATAAGGTCTCTGATTTATTGAGAGACTATATTATATAAGTAACTATAATGATTAGCTATATTTTTTGTAATATATAAACTCCCCTCTTTGAATTGCGGTCACTGCCTTGTCGATACGAAGTATTTTGGCGTAAATATCGCGTATTTTGTGGTGGTTGGTGAAACGCGTTCAAGCGTGTTTTGGTGCGGAGCGTGCTTTGGCGCGGGAATTCGGTTACTAATGTTGAACAAGTCTTGAACAGAGACAACAAACAGCTCAATCATATCTAAACAGCAGATCATGCAACAGCAAAAGTCATGATCAATCCTCTTACCTGGCTATCAACACCGCATCTCGCACCCCGCAATTTGCCACGGCCAGCTGAATGGCTTTTTTAAGTTTTGGCGGAATTCTCTTCCGCGGTGGTGGGGGGAATGCCGACGAGAATATACATCCCGACAAACTGCAATTGCTAGCGGCCCATATTGATCTACACAGAATACACATACTAGATCTCACCTGCATACCCCGCATTTTGGGAGGTTAATCGAGGAGCCGAACATGGCTGCCGCCATTCTAAAGGCTAAAATCTCATCGCAGGGGGTTGGTGCAAAAGCCATTTGCGGGGGTACCAAAAATAATCAATAACGCTATATATGTCTTTTATTCCCTCCTCATCTTCGCCTCCAGCCGAGAAGAATACCACTTTTTCAACTCGTGTCGGAAACTATTCTTGGACTTTGTCACAGCCTACTGTTACATTCTCCAAAGCAGATTCTCGGATCAAATCCCGTCCTCATGCCTAATACATTAACACTCAACGGTAGCAGCGATGCTCCGAACGGCAGCGGCAACATCACCACAGCTGAACCATCCTCCAAGAAGGTTCCCAATCCGGACACCGAAGCCAAAGAATCCAGCAATCCAGGAAGCCCTCTCACTCTACCCCCAGGCTTCACTCCACAGAAGTATGCTGAATTCATCTCGGCCGTGCAACCTATAGTTGGGGAGAATAACGTGACATTAATTACCGACGCAGCACAGCTAGTTCACGAACATTACACTGATCCTTCAAAAGCTCATGACATGCATAATGTGGTCGAAAAGACATATTTTGTGGCATCGGCTGTCATATGCCCAAGGGACGTCAAAGGTGTTCAAGACATCATGCGGCTATGCAATCAATTTGAGATGCCAGTTTGGCCATTCTCTATTGGACGGAAGTAAGCCACAGCCTTCGAGCGTTTCATGGTTCTTATCGTTGACACAAGAGCAGCACAGGATACGGCGGCGCTGCACCCCGCGTACCCGGAAGTATCGGCCTTGACCTCGGGAAACACATGAACAAAATTCTTGAAGTTAACGTTGAAGGAGCGTTTGCTCTCGTAGAGCCTGGTGTCACATTCTTCGATCTTCATGATTACCTGGTAAAGAACAACCTGCGCGATCAACTTTGGGTTGATGTTCCTGATGTTGGTGGTGGTTCAATCATTGGAAATGCCGTTGAGCGAGGGGTTGGTTACACTCCTTACGGAGGTAAGCTCTTTGACCAAACCTGTATTAAGATATAAATCTAACACAATCAGATCACTGGATGATGCACTGTGGTATGGAAATCGTCTTACCCAGCGGTGAACTCATCCGTACAGGCATGGGTGCACTTCCGGATCCTTCTCGTTCCCACTCTGATGGCCTCAGACCTGATCAAATTCCTGGGAATCGCGCGTGGCAACTTTTCAATTATGGTTTTGGACCCTACAATGATGGTATATTCTCTCAGAGCAATTTAGGTATTGTGACAAAAATGGGAATCTGGGTGAGTCGGCCTCAATAAAGTTTTGCTCCTGCTAATAATGTGAGTAGCTCATGCCAAATCCCGGAGGATATCAAGCCTATCTCATCACACTTCCGAAAGATGAAGATCTTTCTAAAGCACTCGACATCATTCGCCCCTTACGCCTGGTGAGTCAATTAATACCTTGAAGCACATCAAACGCGTAGCTTACCTCCGTCCCAGCAAATGGTTCTTCAGAATGTGCCAACTCTGCGCCACATTCTCCTTGATGCTGCTTACAGTGGAAATAAAAAGTCATATACAGACAAGGACGAACCACTCAACGATGAAGAGCTAGATGCTATAGCCAAAAAGCTGAAACTCGGTCGATGGAATTTCTACGGCGCCGTCTACGGGCCCGAGCCAGTGCGAAACGTCCTCTGGGCCACCATAAAGCAAGCCTTCTCAACAATCGAAGGCGCACAATTCATCCTACCCGAAGAGACGACACAACATCCTGTGCTACAAACTCGTAGTGGTACACTGCAGGGAATTCCATCTCTCGATGAGCTGGCCTGGGTAGATTGGCAGCCTAACGGCGCGCACTTGTTCTTCTCTCCTATTGCCAAAATCACTGGCGAGGATGGGATGCTGCAATATTCTATGACGAAGAAGAGGTGCAAAGAGGCTGGCATTGACTTTATTGGGACTTTCACCATTGGTAAGCCGTACTACCACAACAACATAGAATCCGTTAGGGCAGCTAACAGAATGAATAGGCATGCGAGAGATGCACCATATTGTGTGCATAGTATTCGATCGCTACAACAAGGCAAAACGCGATCGTGCTCACTGGCTGATTCGAACATTGATCCAAGATGCCGCGGAGCATGGTTGGGGCGAGTACAGAACACATCTTGCACTCATGGACCAGATTGCAGATACATATTGTTTCAACGACAATGCGCAGATGAAGTTGAACGAGACAATAAAGAATGCTCTCGATCCTAAGGGTATTTTGGCTCCTGGTAAGAACGGCGTGTGGCCTTCAAATTATGATAAGGATGCTTGGAGGATTTCTGCACCGGACGCTTTTTAATGGGTACACTTATTTGGGCGAAAGGACAGGGCCAATCAAACCCCTGTCTCAGCCACTTAAGCGAAACTTTTTGCCAAGGCCCGGCCACTTTAACAAGCGGGCCTTACCCCCGCATCACTTTTAATTTATGTTTATACTATGTATTTCCACGCGACAGGATCAATTATTAAATAATTAATTCTTCTAAGCTTTAATCTTGCGATTAAAAGGCTACTTTTAAATTTTTAAAATATTGTGGTTGTATTGTACAATTAATTGTACTTTGCGTCTAAAAATTTAAATTTCCCAAGTTATTTTGCGCAGCCTTAAAAGCGGCGAGAGTAAGCTTGGTGGGGGTGCCTTAGAATTTTTGGTTGCGCGGAATTGATGCCTGACCTGTTAGGCATTTTTCGCCCAAATAAGTGATTCCTTTTTAATGCTGTATTCAATTACCTCTGACTCATTGTTTGTCCACGGCTCGAGGTAGCATCATGAAATTTACACTGTTGCAAAGTTTAATACGCGCCTCATACCTTCAAGACTCCACACCGGTGTTTATAATCAGTTTTAATGACTCTTACAGTGATATCTGCAAATTTCCAACTCACTGTAATGACCCCAGCGACAACCATCAAACCGCCTCCCTTAATTCAGCCCTCAAAAAACTATTCCCAACACCCTCTTCTCACCCTTATCTGGAAGATCTGAGAGCGGTTCAGCTTTCAATGTATGAACTCATTATATGTCGCGACATCTACTCTTAAGTGAGGGGCTTGTTTTTCCCGCTATCGCGTCCGTGAAATCAAGTGGTAAAGCTTCTCATGCCCAAGCCATTCAAATTTTCGTAGAAAGATACAGGAAATAGAGCTTGATGAGAGTTAAGTGTTGTGGAAATGAAACTCTAATTATCGTGCATAATGATAGAAAGGCAAAGAAGAAGGTCTTTGACAAAAAAAACCCCCCGGGGATTTTGAGCTCCCCTCAATGCACGATGGTGAGGTTTGATAGAATAAGTCCTGTAAATTGACGTAGTTTACCGTTGAATGGACTTCAATTTTTGGGGCTGAATTGCGGAGGAAATCAGGTGCTATAACAACTTCCATAAACGAATCTGCCTCCTCCTGAATGTGCCTGTGCTCTCACGTATGAAGGGGGACCCCCGCTGATTCACTAGACCTCGCCAAGCCCCTATTGTTACTCCTTCAACACCTAATAATCATCCCAAGCCACTCACAGAAGAGATCATTCACAGCCTTAGGACTAGCAGTAGACTCACAAATGGGCCATTCTAGGTTGCACAATCACAGCTTCCATGCCCTTGTGTTACTCAACGTACTCAATGTTCTGCATCCTCGAGTACAAATAGCATCGAATTTTTGAAAGAAATGTATTCCCTCCTTCCCTCATAAACATCAAAAACTACTACAATCTTACTTCAAAGTACAATTGTCTACCCGCACATCAGACTTTATTACAAGGACTTACTTCAAGACAACTACCTATTAATTTCACATACGCTCCAAGCCTCTCGTTAGTATCCATATCGAGAGATTCAAAGACATCTAGCTCAACTTTTGAATCCGACAGTCCTACAAATTACTACTCGTCATGTCTTCTCATGCTTCATCAAGCACCCACGGTCACCATGCAGGAAACGGTGGAGGCCACGCCAATGGCCATGCCAACGGCCATGCTAATGGCCATAGCAATGGCAATAACAACGGAGGCCAAGGTGCTCAAGGCGGCAATTCAGGAACTCCCCCAGTGATTGAAGGCTGGGAATGCTGCAACGTAAGCTTGGCCCCTCAAAATCCGACTTCCTTCGTCCCGTTCCCCTTTCGATTCTCTCTAGATACTAACCCGAGCCTATCTAGTGTGCAGCTAGTACCGAGGAGAATATCACAACCTGCGCAGAATGCGCACATGCTCGCTGCGGCAGAGATTGTTATTGGCTCAATGCCGAGGGCCGAGTTTCTTATGTCGATGGCGGTCCTCTTATTCCGGCACGTAGACCGCCGGGAATAGCGCACCGAAGAGAGTAATAAAGGCATACCTTCGTAGTGTGGTGTATTTTTAGAGGGAATGGGGATCCTGATTTCATGGTTTTTCGTTTGCGAGGCTTTTGGATTTGAGGGGTTTTAGGATGCATGGCTTTTGGGTTGTGAGAGCACTTTCAGTACGAATGGGCACCGATGAAGGACAACTTGCGCTGGCCTTAAATTTGTACCGAGAGCTAGGTGTTCTTGGGGTTCTCAGGGGAGGATTCGACTGAGTGATAATTTTCTGCACTTGCATGGCTTTCTGGGTGGAGGTGTATTCTACAAAAGTTTAATAAAAGCATGGTTTTCAAAAAAGGGTAGTGCACATCGTGCTGACTGCTATGACTGCCAAGTATGAAACACTGTCGATACTGTAGGCTCTCAGCGTTAGCTGAAGGTATTCGTTCTTCATTCCGCTTTAGATATTTCGCAACGGTCGTGAGGGGATAAATGTATGCATCCGATTCGTAAGAATGGAAAGGTAATTGATAAGCTAAAGACAAATTCGCGATATGGTTTCAAATAGTTCCTCTGTATTGTGTTCAATGTTTGCTAATTTAGAAGATGAGGATGGTCTGCGAACTATTTCTCTATTCAATGGCCATATTTATTAAGTAGGGAAAAGTGAAACATAATCTAGCATATGGCCCACATTCTTCTGGTACGGGGTTTTGTGCTATCGATGAGTACATTTACTGAGGTACTCGGTTTACTTTCCCCTCGCTCTTACCGTAACCTGGGAAAGCTTTGGATGGACGTCTCATTTCAATCAATAAAGGAAGCCTGATTGAAAACTGATACTGACCTCACAATCCCCTCATACTGATAGGGAGAGCTTGCTTTTAACTGCCAACACAAAGACCGCAAAGTTCTAAAACTCTTCTTTAGCCTTGATCGCAGGATTACACACAAAACAATGATTCCGCAAACGATACTCCAGTCACGTATATAAGTTACAGTTTGCCATTCTTTCTCGCAACACAGACTAACCCACTTCTGAGTTACGCCATGTTGATTTACGGGGGGGGGGGGGGCGCCCCCCCGGCGGGGGGGGTGTTTTTTTGTTTTTTTTTTTGTGTTTTTGTTTTTTTTTTTTTGCGGTTTTCGACTTTTTGAATATTTTTGTTTGGAGACTGGTACGAGATCTCTTCTTACGATGCTTGCACTGGGTATGGCACAGGTATACTGGCAGGGGGTGGTATGGTACGGGAATCTCTACACTACCTCCCGTGTCTCTAGTCAAAGAGACCCTTCAAGCTGTCTTCTCTCCCGTCCCTATCAGAGCCCTCATCGAACTCAACAACCGACCTCTCATCGGAACTCTCATCAATAGTACTAAACTCGTGATTTGTAGATTTGAGCCAGGTGCCTCTTTGTATCATGCCGTCATCCACACCTATCCAGGAGGTAAATATTTATCCACAAAATTGACAAGCTAGGTAGAATTCTCACCAAGTCCTCTAACGTCGATGAACCTTTTGCAGGTTTCAGAGCCTTTTGTGAGAACATCCAATTGTCTGGTCAATTGCTCGCGCTGGGCGCGGTTTTCTTCAGATTCACCAGCGATGCTGGTAACGAGACTGGCTGGCATGGAACTGACAGATATTGGGGAAAGTATTTCGTGTAGTGGGGAGATGAGCTTGGATTCGATGACTTCGATAGCGATATCGTCAACGAATCTTTTCAGTGCGACCTGTTCATGCGCGCAACAAAGTAAGCTAAAGGTCTTGGAATTACAAGAAGGTGTATAGAAGAGAAGCAGATGACCTTGTAGTAAGCCTCCATGCAATCCAAAGCTTCGGAGCATGCAAAGCGGTTCATGTCAGGTTCTGTCCGTTGTCCAAGAGATGCTACGAGCGGGCGGAGATCCCTGTACCCGCTAAAATGAACGGAATCGAGTGAAGAAACTCCGAAGAAGGCTTGAAGGATTCTGGTGTACTCGTTCTTGCTTCCTTCATTCCGTACTTTCTGAAGACTTTCAGTGAAATAATGGTTGTATGTAATTGGATGACTTTTCTGATGCGGTGTTAGTAACTCAGTGGTCTTTTCATTCAGAGTTTCTAGTATCTGATCCAAAGCAGGCTCAAGAATCTTTTGAATGAGTGCCTCGGAGGTGGCCTCATCAGCGACATAGGTGGTCGTCAGACCGAGGAATTCTTTAGCGGCGTTCCAGACATTTTTGATCTGGCTCCGCGTGAGTGCTTCCCAAGGAGATGATTGTTCTCGGAACAAATCTGCCACTATCATGGGATTGAAAGTACCCGGTAACTCTCGCCCCTTGCTTCTCCGCATTAGCTCCTGTATGTGGTTAATGAATTCTTCCCTTGTTGTTGCAGTCACCCCTCTCTCAACGACTATGTCGTGTGAAGAGTTCACTATCTCACGGCGGTGACCTCGCCTGGAAATGCGTGCTGCGAAATCTTGGTTAAGGTTCTGAACAACAGCGCGTATGCGCTTTTGGTATCCGAGGTCAGACTTGGCGTCCTCAAAGAATGGATCGTTGTATGTGCCATCCACAGATGCTTTGATCAGAGAGTGGAAGGATTGACTGATATGCAGCAGGTACAGCCGCTGTTCCTCCAAGGTAGCGCGAGGTTCTCCAAGTTTATCCAGACGACTGTGGCAGGCTTTAGATTTCGTTTCAATTTCATTCACCAGGCTAGGTAGTTCGGCAGCGATATGTCCCAGAAGGACTTTGCTAAGCCTCTTTCGTAGCTTATCAACGCCTAGGAGCGAGCGAGAAAGATCCTCCCATATCCCTTGGGAGAAGAATTTCTCTTCCTGGGCATCGCGATCGGCCAACGAAGACACCCCCATTTCAGAGTCCATGTTTTTCAGAACGTGCCACCCAAGACGAAATTCCACGTCTTGGTTCCTCGCAAGAGAAACGTACTCGGCTTCACTGGCAGAACCAGGGGTCAAGGTATCCGGCTTTGTGATGACACCTAGCGTTCGATTGCCGCTTCTATCAGTAGCGCGGGCGAGCTTCAACACAATCTGATTCGCGTAGTCGTACTTGGCCGAGACCACCGCAAGAATGATACTTCTGGATTCCTTCATATAAGCTTGAACAACTTCTTGTACCATCTCCACATCGGAAGCAGATTGCTGCTTTGTTTCGGAGTGGATGAGTCCAGGCAAGTCTACAATGGTCAAGTGAGGACGATCGGGGCCCGAGACCTCAACACGAAGAATATCTTTCGAGAACGCTCTGCCATGCGTTGAGATTTCCATGGCTGTTTTTGCGTTCTCAATCAGAGTTGAAAGCCCATCGAAGCCATCGAGCTTCTCGTGAAAGCTAGCGAGGGAGAGCTGCTCGGACTCGCTGCGAGAGGGATGCGGGACAATTGACACGGATACATCAATGTGGGACGTCTTACGGAGGACCAGTTCTGTGGGAAATCGAGTGCACAGGTTGCTCTTGATCGGAAACGATACGCCAGAAATTGCTTCAAGCACGGAGCTCTTCCCTGATGACTGGTCTCCGCACACGATGATCTGTGGCAATGAAACATAATGACTGATGCCTTGCGAACGGAGGCAGTCGACGGAGTCTAGTAGATCAAGTTGATCCTCAGAACCCAAGCCATCAAGGGCATCCGTATGAAACGGTTTCAGAACCATTTTGTAATCTTGATACCAAATTTAGACGTTGAGGAAGATATGTAAAGGCGACAGCGAGCAAGAACTACTAAGAGAGAGAGGCACCATAGGGTAATGAAGAGAATGAAAAGAAGTCAAGGATAGACAGACCAGGTGATGAAGGAGCGAGGCGTCTGGAGTAGGTGACGGATTGATTGGTAGCCTCATCTTTACTGTTGGGCATTGTTGCCCCTCTTCAGCACATGCTGTGTAACTTGTTGTCTCCAAGTGCTGCAGCTTTGCTACTCGGCCTTCTAGTCATGAAGGCGATTGGAGCCGCAGCTAAGCTCCACCCAAAACAGAGCGCCGGTCATCCAGAAGTGATATGCCGCCTATAGTATTATTGGATAACGATAATGCAGCTCACCGCAGGTGCATTGAAGATGTTTTTGCGTGTTTGCTTCCTGCCTCCTAGTCCGGAAGGCGGGTACTTCCCGTGCAAACACTTAGGCACAGCATCTGGCTTTTCTCCAATGACTGCGAGGTCTCGGTCAAAAGGTGTTTGACAGAGGTTGCAATGAGAGTGAGACACGTGGCGGGCCCCTGAACCAGGATTCGCTTACGAACAGGGCCTCCAAGAAGTCGTGAACACTCGCTGCAAGGCGATGAGAAGCTTGGGTCAACTAAATATATAGGATTATGGACTTCGCCCTGCAAATTTCCACTTTGAGCGGCGGCAGAATCAGGGGATGTTCCATCACTTCTTGGACGCCTTTTCCTAGCACCCATAAACCTGTGGATTACAGGGCATTTAAGCGAGGTTTTCAGGCCTCGACAAAACCAAAGTCACTCACTTCACCTTGGATTAATGACATGACTACATACTCTCTCTTCCTTTTTGGTAGAATAGAAATTAAGTAAAAGTTTTGTTATCTATCATTTACATTTATCGTATTGAGCAAAAGTTTCGATTATCCTTCACTAGTAATTTCCTACCGAAATGCTCTGTATTGCACACAGACCTATGGTTGGTAGACGCCTCAGAACTCATCTGTGGTTTCAACATAGCCAGCCAGTCAACAACGAGCGAACTTAAGAGAGCCAGCCCCCGCCTGCCATACGCGGATAATTATTGGTCACTAGTGAACAGAGAAGCGGGAAAGTATTTTGTTGCACATCGCAAAAAGTGCGAATCTTCTTTCCCTACCCAGGTATTATCTGATAGCTTTGGCCGGTGACCGAGATGGGTAAATGTGGCGGTGGCGGAGCAAGCCTCATCCTAGGACTGGGGGGTGCCTGGCGAAGGGGAGATCTCTCGCAACCTCCATCTGAAGTTCCTTGTCGTCAAAGACTAGATCAAACTACAGAGTCTTTAAGCAACGCCATCGCTTCAATTGGATTTTGTGTACCTCGTGTCTTCGTGCGAAGTGATGGATGGACTCTCGGCCCTCTCTGTTGCCGCGAGTGTAGCACAATTTCTTGAATTTGGCTGCAGCCTTGTCTCCAAGAGCAAGGAGATATACCATTCAGTTGACGGTGCGTTACCTCGCAATATCAGCGCTGAAGATGCAACGAGGCGTCTCATCGAGTTGAGCGAGGTAATCAAG
>Ga0302221_10000893_pt1 | contig 19918 bp, 17 predicted proteins | sample II_Palsa_E2_1_FD_193517 | JGI IMG/M metagenome (GOLD analysis project Ga0302221, IMG submission 193517) | Peat permafrost microbial communities from Stordalen Mire near Abisko, Sweden - II_Palsa_E2_1 | ecosystem: Environmental > Terrestrial > Soil > Palsa > Peat permafrost | place: Sweden... | reverse complement strand
TCCATATTATTATAAGTCATAATAGGAATAATATTGTTATTATATTTCATATTATTTATTTATTATATATTTTTATTAAAAAAGAGACTAAATTATCTGAAAATTATTAAATACCACAGAGAATATCCTTATACTTATTTTTTCTTAGTAAAATATTGGTTATATTTAGATTTCATATTACAAAAATAATACTTATTTTCATAAAGTTTACCTGATTTAATATAGCTAGATAAAGTAGTATACGGTATATTATAATATGTAGATGTCTTTAATTTATTTACTAAAATATTAACTATTTTATGTTTAGAATCATATACCCATATTCTAATATCTTTAATTTCAAATTTATATGTAAAATTATCGTAAGATTTTCCTGTATTAAATATATTACGAATAGTCTTATGTGTAACACCTAGATATTTTGCTGCACTTAACATAGTAGGAAATTCGTTAACAAGATTATTTGACTTATCAAAAATTTTTACGCTTACACCTCCTGCTCTCAAAGACATATTTAATTTAGCTTCAGGTGTCGTTATTATAGGTATAATCTTTATATTATTAACTTTTATATCATATTTTTTCCCTCTTTTAGCTTTACTTAAATTTATACTAAAGGTTATATCTCGTTTTACACCTAAAGGAGAGCCGGCAGTTTTACATATATTATACTCAGGTTTTAAAATATCAATATAGTGTTGTTCTCTAGATATACATAATCTTGGTTCACAATACTCTAAAATGTCTAGACTAAAATTAATATAACCATATTTTAATATAGAATTATTAATAATACTTGATCGATCTTTATTATTAAGATGAGCTATTGAATAATAGTTGCTAAATCTACGACTTAAGGATACCGAAGATCCTACATAACATTTGTTTGTTATTAAATTATTTAAACGATAAATACCGGATTTTCCTCTATTTTCCTTATATATAATGCTTTTATTTGCATCTATATTAAGATAAGATACAATAGGTACTACACTTTTTCTATTGTTGTTATTATTTTCCATGTTTATATTATATATTTTTATTAAAAAAGAGACAAATTTTCTCTAAAGTTTACTCGGAGAATGAGGGGTTCGAACCCTCGAAGTATTACTACTTAATTATTTTCAAGATAATTGTGTTCAGCCAGCTCCACCAATTCTCCTTTAAAGCATTTTAATTATAAAATTAAAATGCTTTATAATTGTACTTTTTCTTTATTATAAAATTAAGTCTAAAAGAAAAACATAATCCCTCTTATTTTTTTTTATTTTAGTTTATACATTTCTATATATTTTTTACGTAAATTCATTTCTATTTCTTCTTCTTTTGTACCTACAAATTTATCATATAGATACATATGATCTTCATTAGGTAAGAGTTGAGAAACATACTTACCTTTATGGTATGCTTCAGCAATTTTTATACTTATGCTTTCTAATTGGTAATCTGAAAGTTTAATAGATTCCTTATAGGTAGTATAAAATTCCTTGAATTCATTTTTTAATTTAGTAATACATTCATCATTTTTTAAATTTAAAGCTTTATTTTTTAAATCCAAAGCAGAAGTTTTATCTGATGTAGCTGTGTGATAAATGTTCGTAGGACTAAGACTAGATTTAGCCTTATCAGTAAATCTAATTCCTTGAGTGGATTTTATTTCATTAACATTACTAGGTGTAATAGGAGGATTAGATAGGGGAGAAGATATCGCAGGACGATATCTAGAACTACCCTTATAACCAAATCTTGTTTTCCCATATGATTTTATTTCATTATTCCTTTCTAAAACAGAATATATCTTAATAGATGTACTATCAATAGTTCTATGTTTAGCACCTTTAATAATAGAAGATATTTTAATATCCCCAAGTCTGATAGAGAAAACCCTAAAATTCATTAAACCAAACATTCTAATAATATAACCAGTAAATTCAATAAAACTAGTATATATTATATTAAAAGAAAAAGAAAAGCTAAAGTAATCAACAAACTCATGTACTAATACTATAAACACAGAGAAAAATATATAATAAAAAATAGAAATAAAATTAAAGTAATATAAATAAACATTAACATTAAAAAAACAACCAACCAAAACTCTAGAAACAAAACCAACCATAAAAAGCATTAAAATATTATTAAAATTAGACTTATTAAAAATCCTACTCAATAAAACAGTAAAAACATTTATTTTATTCTTATTCATAGTATTTATTTATTGTTATCGTATAAAAAAGAGACAAATTTTCTCTAATATTTTGCATTTATTATCTTTAAAAGTTATTTACTTTCTCATTAAATGGTATAAAATAATTATTTGATATCATTAGGCAGACATGATAATAAAATAATTACTATTAAAAGAAGAATTTATAAATTTTTATGATAAAAATTTATCATCATCATCATAACCATCATGATTATAATCCTAAATTTCATCCCCTCATTGATCATCATATAATATTTATATATTCCCCTATATCTTTATACCCATTTTCCTCCTCATTATAGTAATTACTTTATTCATCATAGTAATAATCCTGATATAGTAACATTGAAAATACGAAAGTAAAACCATATAAATTATTGTAAGAAACTAAAAATCTTTTATTATTCATATTGATGTTATTTATATTTATTAAAAAAAGAGGCATAACCCTCTAAAAGTTAATGTTTTCTCATCTCGTCTTCCAAACTACATTTATATATATTATCTCCGTCATTAAGGCATTTGCCAATATATAATACGAAAAGTAAGGGACTCGAATCCTTAGAAATTATTATAAGAAACTAAATTGTTTAGTACTATCATTAAAAATTTTTTTTTATTTTTAATTAAAAAGAAGCATATTCCTCTAAAAGTTTAGACTAAAAGATCTTCTTTAGTAAAAGATACATTTAGTTATACTATATTTAAGCCGTAGTTTTATAATATGCTAAAGACATATTTATAACATCATGACCAGGAACACCTATACGAACCACAGTGTCCCTTTTTGTTTCATAAATGCTATTAGCATCTATACCTCTAATTAAATCAGATTTGGTAACCAGAGCTCAAATACTAGCATATAATATCTCCTTATAACTAACTAATTCTCCTTTTTTTCCAACACTTATAGTATTCTTCCATCCTTTTACATTCTCATAAATTAAAGTGTAATCATCAAGAGTTCAACCATTCGATATAGATGTATCTTTAAGAACACTATTCTGTATATAAAGAGGACCTTTAGTATCAACCATAGTTAATTTTAAAGGATTATAAGGAATACCTTTATTAGTTAAAGGGTAACCATAACTAATTATAAAAGAATATGTAGATCCATATTCTAACTCCAAATTATTAATATAATCTTTAGGTATTCTAACATAACTTTTTATATTTACAGGCAAATTAACGTACTTAATGTCACTAACACCACCAATTAAATTATTATTCATATTTTTATTTATTATTTTGTTAAAAAAGAGACAAATTTTATCTAAAAGTTTATATTATTATACTGTTATAAATAAATATATTTACATATGTATCTACGGAAAATAAAGGATTTGAACCTTTGAAATATTAATGATAAAAATAAGTTTATAAAATGTATTTATACCATTACTATAATACCCTCATATAATATTATATTGTTTATGAAATATTGCTACTACTTATAGCTTTTATTATTACATATATTATTAGTTATTATATATTTTTTGAATAATATTTTTCCCTTACTTTTATATCTAATGTACGTTCACTTGTCCCTAAGTATTTAGCAGCTTCCAGATTATTAGGAAAATAATTTATAACATTTGTTTCGATATTCGTAATTTTTATATGCATAAGTTTAACTAAATGATTTCTTGATGTATTACCTATTAATCTTTTAATTTATTCAGACTGTTTACAACTTAGATCTCTATCAGCTGTTTTTATATTATATTCCGACTTAGAAAAGTAATATAGATTATTATATAATTTACCTGATTTAATATAATTAGATAAAGTAGTAGCAGGTATATTACATCAAGCAGATGCTTTACTTATATTATCTCATGTTTTAAGTAATATATAATTACCCAGAAGATATGGGAATCGAACCCATGAAAGTAAATACTTACTTAATAAGATTCAAGCCTATCGCTTTACCATTCAGCCAATCTTCTTTTTTTTTATATGGATCATGCATCAATGTTGCATGATCCATTATATTTATATAAGTTTATAGTTTAGACAACTATACTTTACCCCACAATAAACCAGACTCTGTCAACTTTTCATTAAAGTATTTTAATTGTAAAATACATTATAACTGTACTTGTCTATTAATTTTACCCCCTTGCCAAGGCTTTGGCAAGTAGGGCCTTATTCTTAAGTTAACTAACTTAACCTATTTATTCTTGTTTGGATAATACATTATTGTTGAGAACTTAATATTAATATATTTTATTACACTTTTTAGACATAAAAATTTTTATTATTTTTTTTCTACACCATTACTAATATACCTTTAGTATTAATAATAAGATTTTAATCTTATTAACTAAATTAAATGTAGTTAAGTTATAATCGTTGGGATAAACTAAATGATTTAAAATTAATGGGTATGAAAAATAATAATATTATGGTTTTAATACCCTCTTCCAACACGGCCAAAGTAATTAGAAGCAATAGGCGTTTTAAAATCAGGTTCAATTCTTTTAATAGAAGCTTCTAAGTTATTTATTATTGTTATTGATTGATTTTGTTCCTTTAGTGCATTCTGAATACGATTTGTATAATATTCTTCTAAACTAAAATTTCTGAAATTTGGACGCGAAATTTGGTTTAATTGTTCCTGTAAATCAGAATATTCTTCAAAACTTATAATAGATATTCTGTACTTAGCCAATTCTGATGTCAATTGACTTTTCAACTCAAATAATCTTCAACCATTATCATCACATAACATAACAGGACTTGAATAAATAATAAAAACTAAAAAAAGTATTGTACCTAATATTATAATTGGAGGAAAAATAGGAGATAAAATAAGTAGTCTTAAACGCATAAAAATGGAATTAATGTTCATGTTTAAATTTTGATTAAAATATTTATTGTTATTTTTATTCATATTTATATTAATTTATTATATTAAAAAGAGACCTGATTCTCTGAAATATATAAGGGACTAAATAAACCTCACGCTATTGTCCTACGAAGTAAGGACACAGCAGACAAATAGTTTTTAAATAAAATCTAATAACTATTTTCTTTTACCATTTTTATGACCATGACTATGTTTATGTTTATGATGACCATGACCATGTTTATGACTAGTTCTAGTTTTAACTACTTCTGCTTCGCAAGCACTAGTTGTATTGTCATTAGTTGCTACATTATCTCGATGATTAGTAAATGGTCGGTTATTATCTACTAAGTTTTCCACTTGTCTAGTAACCCCTGTATTAACAACTCGGATAGGTTCAATTCTATTACTGACACCTAAACCTAAACCTTTTCTATTTTTTGTTAAACCTAAAATTTGTTCAATGTCAGTCTGTAAATCTTTTTTAGTTCTAGATTTAATTTCACTTCAAATACTTGTATTAGGATCTCAAGATTCTTTAAAGTCTTCATAAGATTCGTAGTTTCCTGAAGTACTTTCTCAAAGAGTTCATACAAATTTTCGTTTACTTATATCTGTGTATTTAAGATATACACTTTCTATATTATGTAATGTTTTACTACTTAAAGATTTTATACCTAATTTTGCTCTACCTAAAATACCTTTATTATCTAGCACATATTCATTAGGTAATACAGGACTATACATAGAAAATTTATTAGCCAAACCTTCTTCTCTTAATGTTTTTTCATAAGCGAGTACAGCTCCATAATCAGCTACAGGAGCATTATTAACTACAGGAGCATTTTGACGTACCAAACCAGCCCTTTCTTGTGCTACTCTTTGTCCATAATCAGGAACACCAGGATTTTGATGAGGCACGAAATTTACACTTTGTTTAGGTGTATTGTTTGGAGAAGGAAATCACAGACTTTCATGTGAATTATTTTGATAAACTGGATTACCCACTCAACGACTAGGTCCTGGAGCATTTCTAGTCATTAATCATAAACGTTCATTTGAACCATTTAATCCTAACTGACCTTTGTCAGTGCTAGCATATGTAGTAGTACTAGCTATTGAATTTGGGTAATTATTACGAGTATTAGTATTATTAGGAGCTGGAGTACTAGCTATTGAATTAGAATAATGAGAACTACTATAACGAATATTATTAACTACACCTTCATTATTAGGAGCTTGATAATTAAGATTTTCTTGAGGTGGAAATAAAGGCGACATTGTAGAAGGCGTACTTAAATTAGTTTGAACTGGTGCTCTAGGTACTGATCTTGGGGATTCAAACAAAGGTGTCATTGTAGAAGGCGTACTTAAATTACTTGGAACTGGAGCTCTAGGCATTTCAGGTATAGGACTATTATTAGGAACATATACAGGACTGTTGTTATTATTAGGAACATATACAGTACTAGGTAAAGGAGCATATGTATAAGAAGAATTATGATTTTGACTAGGAACATATGCAATATTAGGTAAAATATAAGAAGAATTATGCTTTTCGTGCGAAGCAAGAGGAGCTACACTTGGAGCTGGACTAGCTATAGCTATAGAGCCTCGACCATCATTAAAAGTATCCACAACAAATAAAAAACGATTATCAACTACATTATTAGTTGTAGATTGAACTACATTATTATTTGTTCTAGTTACAGAATCAGTATTTATATTACCTCCTTGCGAAGCAAGAGAACTATTATTACTTCTACTGTTACCACTAGAATGATGTCCACCACTAGAATGATGTCTACCACTAGAACGATGTCTACCACTAGAATTCCGGCTACTAGAACTATCATTATTTCTATTTAAGATATAAGTATTTAAAAGAGTATCCTTACTATTATGACCTATATCTTTTTCATTTGATAAGTCTTCTAAATACATTTTATTTTTAAAATTGAAATATGAATCTTTTATTACTTTTCTAATAGAACTAATCTTAAAATCACCGTAATTCAATTTACTAAAGATTAACATACTATTTTTTATAGTACTATAAATTAGTTGAATGAAAGACTCGATAACTAGCTTTATTTTACTTATAATAAAATTTAAAATATCTAGTACAAAAACAGGCATAAGGCTAAATCCAACATAGTTAGCTAGATCATGAACAAGAACGATAAAAATAGAGAAAGATATATAATATAACACATATATATAATGTAAAAAATCTACATAAACAAATACACCGCTAATGTTATTAACAAATACTCTAAAAATAAGACCAACAGTGAAGATAATAAGGAATTTATTAAAATTAACTTTAGTAAAAATCTTATTTAATAAAAGGGAACTAAATAGTCTATTTTTAAGTTTAGACAACTTTTCTTTGTAATTTTTTATTACCATAATAATGTGTATGTTTAAATATAAAATAAAAAAGAGACGACATTCTCTGACAAAAAAAGGTATAATATTACCTAACAGTACGGTAAAACCTATAAGCCTCTCCCACCACCGGGTTTACTTCCTTTAAAAAATCAAACTAATGTTCGTTTATTGGCCAATATTTTCTGTTGATCACGCTGAAACCTTTTCTTAAGTTCATTAAAAATTTGAGTATTAGGGTTTCAAGTAGTTTTAAAAGTATCGTATGAACTGAAATTAGATTTACCTTTTTCAAAAAGAAATCAGTAAATATGTCTTTTACCCACGTTTTTATATTTATCAACTATGGTAAAAATAGTACTAGGTACATTAATACTAGGATTAGAACAAGTACAAGATGAACAACTACATAAAGAAGAAGTATTGTTTGTGTTATCTTCTCTTATATTATTATCATATCTAGTATACGTATCAGAAACATTATACACAATAAAATCAGAAACATTTTGGTATAAAAAAAGATCTAAAAATTGTATAAACAAACAATAAAAAGAAATTAGTATAAGGATAATAGTTAATACATTAAATATATATACAAAATAGGTTAAAAATTTATTAATCGACATTTTTTTTTATTATTTATTTTTATTGAAAAGAGGCAAAATTCCTCTAAAGCCATATATTAGAATATAATTTACCAATAAAATAAAAATGTATAACATTTTTATTTTTTTTGTATAACAAAATATCTTTGATTCTTCAGTGACTCGAACACTGGACAGGCCCTTATCAAGAGCTCGCTTTACCAACTAAGCTAAAAAACCTTATTAAATATATGCTTGATTTTTAAGAGTACAGCATATATTTAATAATCTAAAATAACAATAGATAGCAATAAACATGATATATAACAAAACATTCAAGCCTATCCTTGCTTTAGCAGGGGGGGGGAGTAGGGTTTCCCCCTTCAAGAGCACTCAGATTTGAACTGAGAACATAAAGTTTGAAGCTTCAAGTTTTACCATTAAACTATGCTCTTTAATATATTTTTATTTTATAATTAAATTATTGTAAAGTTTATCTGTACATAAATTTTGCATAAAAAATCTATACACTATGTTTAAAATAAGCTAAACATAATTTGGATGTAGTAACATCATTCTATATTAATTTTCATAATCATCATCATAATCATCATAATCATCATAGTCATCATTATCATAATCGTATATTTCATCCCCTCATTGATCATCATAAATATCTATATATTCCCCTATATCTTTATATTCATTTTCCTCATCATTATAGTAGTCATTTTGATCATCATAGTAATAATCCTTGTATAGTAATTTTGAAAACACTGTAGTAAAAGAATATAATTTATTCAAAATAACTAAATTGTTTATTTGCATTTTTTTTTCTTTTTTTTATTGAGAAAAGAGGCGATATCCTCTAACCAAACATGATAAGAATTTAACAAAAGTTATTGAAAGAACATGCTGACCAACTAATATCCGTAAAGTTATAGAATAACCTATTTTACAACTTACCGTTTTGCCATAAAACTATGCTCTTTATTGATTAATCTATTTTTATAGTACTAACTATTACTATTATTAGTACTATCTAGGTTATTATCATTAGAATTATTATTAGTATTAGCTTGATTATTATAAGTAGAATTATTATTAGTATTACTTTGAGAATTATTATCAAAAAAAGAAACACCAGGTTGCGTATTACTAACATGAGGTTGCATAACAGGAGGGTTATGGTTAACACGAGGTTGCATAGCTGTAGGGTTGTTATTAACACCAGCTACGGAGTTAAATAACCTATAATAGTAGTTATTAAGTCTACCCGCATCCCTTATTATATTACTTCCTATATGAGAAAATGAGTTTGCATTGATATTTATTTCTCCACCCGCCATTAATCTAGAACGTAATCTTTCTTGTGCTACCCTCTCAGCTTCTTGTCTTCTTAATATAGTATTCTCTATTCTTACAATAGTAACCTCTTCATTTCAACCTGTAGGTAATCTTTTTCCATCCTTTTTCTCTAATATATAAGAACTTTCTTTAATAAATTTACTATCTAGAGTTTTAGTTCTATTATAATTTTTTGAATAAGTATCTGATTCAAAAAATTCCAAAGTAGCTTTATCTTTACTAAACAGGTGCTTGGCACCTTTAATCATATAAGATATTTTTATATCCTCAAGTTTATAAGAAAATATTCTTGTATTCATTGAAATAAGCATTCTAACAATATAACTGATTATATTTATAATACAAGTACATATTTCATTTATAAATGAAAAGGATGGAACAATATTAAAATGAAAATAATCTACAAATTCATGTACTAAAACTATAAAAGCAGACATACATATATAATACAAAATAGATACAAGGCATAAATAATCCAAATAAACATTGATATTATAAAGATAACCAACAAAAATTCTAGAAACAAAACCAACAATAAATATAATTAAAATTTTGTTAAAATTAGATTTATTAAAAATTCTATTTAAAACACTAAACATATTTCTTTTATTATTATTCATATTTTTATTTATTATTATATTAAAAAGAGATAAAATACCTCTAAAAGTTAAAAAGAGACTAAATTCTCTAAAAACTAATACTATCATGCCAATTGTATACCGGAAGAGGACAGATTTGAACTGTCAAGCACCTAAGTGCTACGTTTAGCAAACGTAGTGTTTTACCCATAACAACTTTTCCCTATAAAATATAATAATATATTATAAACTTCGCCTTATAAATGGTGACTTTTCATTAGTCTCTTTAGTAAAATAATAACTATATTGAAAAAAGAGACTAACACAGCAAAGCTGTGTTGGTCCAGGGGCTCTGCCCCTAGACTACTTTCTCTGAAGTTAATTGTAACTGAAAATTCTAACTATGACATATATACTCGCTTAACCACTAAGAATGGTATAAAGAATAAGTTTATAAAAATCTATATTTCTATTTTTATATTGTTATAATAAATTATTATAAGAATTAATATTTGAATAAAAAAAAAATACTAGCCTAAATTAAGATTTACAATAGAGGCATTTTATCTCTTTTTAGAGTAATAATAATTTATGACACAACAATTTTCACATAAAACAAATATGGATCAAATAATTCATGACCAAATTTATTTGATCAATCTTTACTTGTTTCTATTAATAGATCATAAAGATTATTAACACAATCACGATGTGTTATATCATTTTCCCCTTTGTATGGAAGACTAAAGAAGATACACGCTACAGGTATTTCATTACAATCCAAGATATGTAATTGCTTTTTTTTTAAGGATTAATACTATCGCTTGGCCTATGACTATATTTTAATATAATTGCTTTAAAATCAGATAAACTAAAGGAATCTAAACTAAAAGGAATTAAATACCTATTATTATTATTATTATTTATATTTTTCATGTATTTATGGTTTAACAAAATAAAAAAGAGACTACAGCATTGCTGTATTCGTTCAGGGCAGAGCCCTAGATTACTTTCTCTAAAGTTAAGGTTAATTGTAACTGAAAACTCTAACATGACATATGTTTATTGGCTTAATTATTATTAATGATAAAAATAAATTTCTAAAAACGTATTTATACCATTACTAAAATACCCTTAACTTTAATAAGATAAAAATGTATCTTATTAATTATATGTAACTTTGTTAACTTATAATAAAAAGGTAGATGGTATAAATTATTTATATTAAGGTTTATATCTAATTATTATATAATTACCTTTTACCATTCTATTATTCTTAATGTGGTATAATAGATTAGTATGGGAAATACCTATATCTTTAGCTGCTGCACGAATAGAGTTATATTTTTTTATACTATTGTTTTCAATATTAATCATAATTGTAAAATGTCCAGTACCTGTATCACGGTTTTTAAATTTTTCTATTGTTTTTAAAGAATGTTTAAAACCTAGCATTGAACCAGCAGTCTTACATATATTATACACTGGTTTTAGTAAATCTAAATAATATTGTTCTCTAATTTTTAAACATTCTTTATTGCAATAATCTAATATTTCTAAACTAAAATTAGAATAACCATATTTCAATAAGGCTCTATATATACGACTATTATCTATAAGTATTTTACCTTGAAGATAGTTTATGTTGTAGTATTTTCTAAATCTATTAGTCAAATTAATAGAACTTCCAACATAACTTTCACCATTTATCTTATTAACTAATCTATAAATACCACTTTTATTTTTATTTTCTTTTAAAACTATAGTTTTATTTAATGATGAATTTTTGTATACAATTGGAAATTTGTATTTGGAAAATGTATGACTATATTTTTTATTTAAATACAAGGAATTAGTATAAAAAATATTATTATTTTTCATTTTTTTAATGTTATATTTCATGTTATTATGACAAAATTAAATTAGTAAAAGAGATATAATTCTCTAAAATTAGTGTTTTCCTTTTTTATTATGATAAATATTGTTTCTATTATATTTATTAAGACCTAATATAGCAGATTCTTGCTTTAGGTTTTTAGTTTTTAAATGGTTACTAATGTGCACAATAGAATTGTGTATATTTTTTTTTAACATAGAGTTATTATAACTAATAATATTATTGGCCAATATAATTTCTGTATTAGTATAGCTGAATAATCATGTTTTAAAAGAATTAAACATAGAAGGTTTAGGAATAATATAAGTATCTTTCTCAAAACGATGTTTAATAATTATATTATCTAAGATATATTTTCTATCACGTAAAGAAATTTGATTTAAATTTTTTTTAATAACATTAAGTATATATGTTATATCATTTGTATTAAATGATAAATTAGTAATTAATTTATATTTTTTATTGTTTTTAGTAGACACAATAACAGTGAATAAAATCCTTGTATATTTTTCTTTTTTATTTATTACTTCGTTTGTTCAATATTTATTCACATGTGAATAAATATTTTCAAAAGTAAAATTAGCATTAATGTTCCTATATATTATATATTGCATATTTTAATTATTTATTTTTCACTAAAAAGAGACAGACGATTTCTCTGAAATTTTTGTAAGAATTACCAATTGCAACTTTACTATTAAAATATTTATAACTGTACTTGTCCAATATTTTACCCCTTGCCAAGCAAGACTGCTTCTACCTAGTAAGGCTAGTAGGACCTTTATTAAGTTAATAAGCAGGATTACTGTTTATTAACTTATCCTAGATTAAATCACTAGGACAATTTAGAGTAATTATTATAAGGGAAATAATAATATAGGTAAACCTAATAATTTATTATTATTATTAGATATATAATATACTTTAACTGAATAATCCTAATTCTAATCCTAATAATATTCAGAATATAACAGGGAAAAATAAAAAACCAATTAAAATATACCAATAGATATCTAGCATAAAACGTCCTAAATCAAAGGAAAGTTTAAATTTTTTCATGTTTTTTAATTTATTATAAAAAAAAAGAGACCTTATTCTCTTAATAAAAAAAACATATAAGTTCCTCTGAATTAAGAATAGACATAATTATCTATATATTACATTTGTAATAACTCTATTTTTAATTCTAATTAATAAGTGTATTAATAGAATATAATTATATAAACATGTCAATATAATTCTACATATAACATTGCTAATAATCTTAGCATTATTACTAGTCATAGACAAAAACGTAATATAAAGAAAATGTTTAATATCATTTTTTTGGTTTATTTCTTAATAGTAAAAAGAGACAAACTTCTCTAAATTCACTCCACTAAAAAAATAATAAATGTTTAGTATTAAACATTTATATTTCAATATAAATGTTTTTATCTGTAATATGCATATAAAATACACCATCTCATAAAAATGATAAAGGCTTAGTTTTATATATATATGCATTACAATGATCCTTTATTGTATTAGTTAATTTAATTAAATTATCATCGTGCCCTACTGTTTCAACTAATCAGCCTATATTTAGAATTAGTTGACCTTTATTGTTATAAACACGCATATATCTATAACCATGAGATTGATTATGAAAAGAATCAAATACAATATCTTTAATATTGTCATAATTTATTTCTTTTAATTTAAATTGAATTAAACCGTAGTTTACATTATTTAAATCAATAGTGTGTGTGTGTATAGGAAAGAACATATACCTAGCCATATTTGTATATATAAACATTAAAATATATTTAATATATTTTAATATTATAATAAAATATATAGAGATTTGATATAAAAACTCATTAAAATTTTTCATATATTAATTTATTATAATAAAAAAAAAGAGACCTTATTCTCTTAATAAAAAAAAAGAAGTGATTTACCTCTAAAACATATAAAAATACGAATAAATAATTATATGAAAATAATTAAGTTTACCCTAAAAGTTAATGTTTTGTCGTGTTGTCTACAAATTACCCTTTTTTTAATTTATTCCTATAAATATTAAAAAGATTTATATTCTTTAATAAATTCATCTTTTAATATATTAAATTCAGGTATATTAATACAATGTTTACTTATAAATACATAAAATTTAACTTCTTTTTCTAAATTTTTATAATCAAAGAAAGGATTATAGCTATTATCATAACCCTTTAATGTTTTTAATATTGAGCGATATAAGCTTAAAATATTATATTTATACATAGAATGAATATAATTAGAAAATTCATCATTTTCTATTTCAGTAGTTAATGTGATATCTTTATCACTAAAAAGATTAAAAAATAAACTATTATAATAAATTTTTTTTATTTGATATCCATTAATAGGATATGGGTGATGAAATAATCCATTTTTATTAAAAACATGGGCATAATATATATAATTATTTAATCCAACGTTATTATAAAAATTACCCAATTCTTCATAGAAAATAGATAAATCAAAAGTATTTTTATTAAAAGTAAAAGAATTTTGTGGTGAAATAGGAAAAGTATCAAAATTTTTAATCATAAAAAAGGTATAAAATAAGTTAAAAAGAGACAATATTCTCTAAATTATAAACAATATAGTTTATAAAAATTATATATAACATATATATTAATATATGTTATAGTAGATATTAATATATCTTAGTATATACTAAAAATAAATCTATATTGTGAGAAATATTTTCATCATATTCAAATAAATCTGATGAACGAATTACATCCTCTAAAGCAAATTTTAATGGTGATCAATTAATAATATCATTATCATCCAATTTAAGTCTAGCACTATAATTATAAGAAATGTTAACAAATCTTATAGGAAGAAAAGGAACACCTTTTTTAGTTAAAGGTAAACCACTACTACTATTTACAGTAAGTAAAAATCTACAATCTAATTCGATACTTTCATTTAAAATAGTAGATTATAAATCATCAGGAATAAATACTATACCCTTAATATCAATAACAATAGGTAACTTTATATATTTAGTATCATTAGGAAACTGATAAAAAAAAATTCATTATTTAAATATATATATTTTTAAAAAGAGACTGAATTACTCTATGCTTAAATGGTTTCGTCTTATAATTTCCACTAAATCATAAACAAGAGATTCATATTCTTGAATACGATTATTAAGTGTTGACATCGTTTTCATTAAACTAGTTCCTTGATTAGGCATAACATTTTGGTTATTTAATAAAGATTTTAATTCATTTAAATCATTTGAATTGATATCTACAAATTTACTAGGGAAATTTGTAGTATTTCCATTAAATAACTCTATAAATGGACTAAAAAGAAATCGTTTAGTATTAATCTCTGCTTCGCAAGTAAACTCTTTAGAGTGTGAGTGTTTTATTTTTTCAGTAGCATAATTAAAAACTTCTTTATCAATATTTTCTATATTATATATTTGATATATATCTAAAAACATTATTCATGTACATAGTATTAATATTAATATTATTAATGTTAAAATAATATATATAAACATATTTCTAATATACAAATCGTTTTTATAATAATCTTTACACTCAAGATGATAAATAAAAACTATATTATTTAATACATCTCTATCATAAAAAAGACTTGTTTTAAATACTTGTCTGAGAACTATAAGTACATCTGTGTAACCATTTGTACTAAAAGGTAAATTATTAATTAATGTAAAAGATTTATTTTGGCTATTATTAACTATAATAGTTAATCAAATCTTGGAATACTCTTTTTGACTTATTACCTCACTTATTCAAAATTTAGTTAATAAAGATCAAATAGTATTAATAGTAAATCTAGAGCTAAGATTATTGTATGTTATATTTTGCATGTTTTAATTTAGTAAATATTAAAAAGAGACAGACCTTTTCTCTAAGTACAGTTAACCAGATTTGAACTGATAAAGATTAAAAAGAGACAGACCTTTTATCTAAATACAGTTCAAATCTTCAGTTACAAATGATACTGATTTAATCCTTTAAATTATTATCCAAATTAATCCTTACAAATTTATTAGGTCTAGGTTTATCCATATAACTTAAATATCTATCTTTACTCATTACGTTAAATGAGTTTAAATAAGATATAAATTTATAATCAAACTTAAACATAGCCATTAAATAAGAGGATAATCTAAAGTCGAGAGGACTAAGAGCATGAGCTTTCTGCGAGCCACCTCGACCTACATTTACGTTTCTATTTTGAATTCTTGCAAATAAATTCTTAATATCCAATCAATTACCACCTCTTGCAATAAATAAACAATCTTTATTAAATTCCATGAAATTACAATTTTCATGGTTTAAAAGTTCTACGAAATTATCATAATTAATTACGATATATTTAACATTAGAATCTTTGTTGTTACTAAAAACTGTGGTAGTTTCAGTATCTACATTACCGTAAATACTGAAGATGTTTAACGTTTCTATACCCATACTGCCTAATATTTGACTTAAATCATCTAAATTAATTAGTATTGATTCGTTAATTATAACCATTTTACTTGTTAAAGTAATAAGATCATCTTTGTAACGACTTTTATTAAACGTAAATACAAACATAGTATCGCATTTATGTAAAGGGAATTCAAAATTTTCTGGTTCAATTTTATTTAAAGATCCATTCGAATCATTAATAGCATTAATTTCTACTGAATCAATTGAAATATCAACACTATTAATGTTATTTTGTGAAGAATTAAGCTCTCCACGATTTTGTAGTAATATCTACTTTATTAATGTAACTATACATATTTTTATTCATTTTTAAGTGTTTTATTAAAATAATTAAAAGAGGCGATATCCTCTGATATACCGTTATTATGATAATTATAACTACGGGAAATTATAACTACGAAGAATTATGACTACGGCAAGGCAAGTTGCAAGTACAGCTAGTCAGAATCGAACTGACAAAAATTGTGTGGTAGACAATGAGTATGCCATTTACCTATAGCTGCTATTTATATATAAACAGTATACTATTTATAAAAATTATTTAAATAATATCAATTAAAATAAAAAGAGGAAAAATACCTATAAGTTTTGCCTTGTCGTCTTCCAAACTATGAGTTATTAACTATTTAGCAATTCTAAATATATTTTCTAAATATATTGATTTTTTTTTTATATTTATGCATAAATACCAAATTATTATCTAATCACATTACTAATAATACCTTATCTTAAAGGTATAAATTATTAATCCTCAAAAAGTTTTGCCATTAAACTATAACTGTTATTTATATATTATTATAGGTAAAAACTATTTTAATGATTCCAATTAAAGTAAGTTATTGCATTATTCATATAGTTTTTAAAGGTTTAACTTAAAGAATTTATCTATTTGTATAACGTTTGCCTAAATAATTAAGCCCTAAACTAGATTCATTAATATACCTATTTATTACATATCACATTACTAATATACCCTTAATTTTAACATAATTATTAATATTTAAAGTTATATCTTATAACTAAATAAATATCTTTCACCATACAATTTTTATTAACATGGCGTAAAAGAGTTGTACGAATATAATTGTATTTTTTTATGCTATTATTATTTTTATTAATGTTATGTATAATATATTATTGTATTAATTAATAAGAGGCTTAGTATTCTTATTAAGACCTATGGGATTCGAACCCACATATCAAAGATTAAAAGTCTCGTATTTTACCATTAAACTAAGGTCTCTATATATATATTATATATATACTTATATATATATATGAAAAGCTTTGCCAAGCAAGACCAAAACATAATTACATCCTATATACTTTACCATGCCTCATTTATACTATTAATTAGTATATACTAGGTGATAATCCGTTAATTAAACAATATAATATATTAGACTGATAGTTTAATAATTCTGTGGTTCTTAGCTTAGTGTTCATTAGAACATCACCTACTATCACAGAATTTCTATGACTACTATAGTCAATACCATGTATTCCTAAAGAATTAGGAATAGAGTTAGGGGTATTCATAGACGATATTGCTTTAGAAAACATACTATTAATATTAGCTCTTTCAATAATAGGTGAAGAGTAAGAAGAATTTATACCTGATAAACCCCCGGTACTTTTAAAGTCTAAATTCATTTCATTAATTATAGACTTATAAATTCCTAATTCACTATTAGTACTATGAATATTAGTTAATTTAGGTTTAAAAAGGTATTCATACCTTCAATTTCTAATACGAATAATACTAGGTTTAAAGGTATTAAAAATTATCTTAGTATTATTTAAACCTTGATTTAACGATAGCTTATGTTCTAATACACATGTATTATAATTAGCTCTACCTTCACGTATAGTAAAAATATATTGATCGTAGATATCTTTACATATTATATAAATAAAGAGTATAAAAATACCAATAAAAATTCCTAACACAATAAATAACACAATACGGTATATAATAACTTTATTAGATTTTAGAATATTTTTATAATATTCATGAATATTTTTATAATATATAAACATATAATTTAATACTCCTAATTTATTATTTTGTTCAATAATTTGGTAACGATTTAAGTAAAGTTTATTGTTGTAAATAACTCGTCAAATTGTTTTAGGATGAGTGTTAAAATATCTTGCTGCCTCAGCTATAGATACATATACATAAGACTGTTTAGTTTTTAAATCTAAAACTACAACAGGTATTCCTGAGTTATTTCTCTTAGTACCTATTTCTTTATTTTTCATCTTTATCATCATCTTTTGATTGTATACAATCATACTTAATCATTATTTGGGGGAATCATATATTCATAATTTGAAGTTTAACTTTAGGGTCTCAAATTCTACCTTTACCTTTTTTAATTAAATATTCTTTTTTTAAAATTATTTCTCTAATAATAAAGAATTTATTTAATTTAATTTGTTTACTTCCATGTAACGGGTACTCAATAAAATGTTTGAAAACAATGTTTTCTCACAATTTAATACCACTTAAGGTAAGTTGTAATGAATGAGTATCATGAGAATATATTTTATTAGAAGACTTAAAATAATCAGCTATAGAAAATAATAAATTTTTATTGTTTTTATGTTGACTAATTTGTAAGGACATTCTAGCAAAACCTGCATCTTTTGTGTTTAAGGCTAAACAACCATCTCCTGCAATAAAACCATTTATATAATGCCCATTTATAGGTATATATTCAGAATTATTTTCAATAGTATGAATAGGACAGTATTCTATAGGCAATTTCCTATATGAATTCATTGTATTACTCATATTTATGATTTCATTAATACCCTCTTTTGTAAGATGTTTTTTAGAGTTAATAATATTTATAGCTTCTTTAAAAGTTAAAAAATCTAGATGTTTAGTACCTCTTAAAGGATATTTACAAAAATGAGGTATAATATATTTATTTAATGAATATATGTCCTTTACTTCAAAATTAATAGTACCATTTTTGCCTATAGTAAGGGTACCACACTTAAAAAAAGGTTTAATCATATTTAATAACTCGGTTTCATTAACTAACATTGTTATTTTAAATCTTAAACCTATATTTATATCGTACTTAGCTCTTATATTCTTATGTTTCATAATAGAAAAAGATCCTTCAGCATCAGTTAATCCCGTTATAAAATAAGGATCTATGTTTAGAGACGACTTATTCAAATTAATATGAGATTTTATATTAAATTTATTATTATGCATAGTTTTATAATTTTTATATATAGAAAAAGAGACAAAATTCTCTAAAAACAAAAATAAATAAAGAGTATCATTTATTAAGAACCTCAATAGTATATTGATATAAACAAAAACAATCATACTATATCAACAAAGTGTCAATACAAAATTGCGGACTCCATTCCCAGATGGTGGTTATCCGTTGAATGATAAGCTAAAACTCGTCACAAACCTACAGCGATAAAAGCTGTACCAATCATAACATGTACAAACAAATGTTATCATAAAGCTCTTTATCTTTATTTCAACAAT
>Ga0302221_10000890_pt1 | contig 19961 bp, 25 predicted proteins | sample II_Palsa_E2_1_FD_193517 | JGI IMG/M metagenome (GOLD analysis project Ga0302221, IMG submission 193517) | Peat permafrost microbial communities from Stordalen Mire near Abisko, Sweden - II_Palsa_E2_1 | ecosystem: Environmental > Terrestrial > Soil > Palsa > Peat permafrost | place: Sweden... | reverse complement strand
TAATAATTGACCAGTAACTGATGAATTTGTTAAAGTTGTTGCAAAAGAACCAGTTCCGGAACCAGTTACAGCACCTGTTAAAGTTATTGTTTGATCACCCGTATTGGTTCCACTTAAATTTGAAGCACTAATAGTACTGCTGAATACTGCAGAACTACCATTTAAAGTGCCTGTAAGAGTCGGAGAAGCGGAGAAAACTACATTTCCAGTACCAGTAGTACCGGTAACTGAGTTACCTTGTATTGCTTCAATAGTTGCTGCTTGTGACTGAGATTGGGTTGCAGGTCCTGCTATTACATCGCCTGTTAATTGATTTATTGCATTAACTATTACTCCGCCTTGGGCACCGTTTACAGATGATACACCTGCTGCAGGAGTAGTTAACTGATATTTGCCTACGGAAGCTGAATATATTACTAAATCGCCAATTTCAAAGTTTACCATTGATGGATCTGTTAATCCAGCAACAGGCAATAATCTTGCTGCACTCACGTAATAAACAAAACCATTTGTTCCAGTTCCATCAACTAATGTAGGAGTATTTGTATTGGGATTCCAAGAACCTTGATATTCCATTACAACCGAAGGTAATTGTGCAACAGGTATTTTTCCACTACCATCTAGAGATGCAACACCATTTGCAACTCCAACTTCACTTTGAGGAACGTATGTGCCACTTAATGAGGGTAAATCTGCTGCAACTATTGATCTAAATGTTGGAACTCCAGAAGATCCATTTGGAGAAGCGAAAAATAGATTAGTACTTTGAGATGTAAAAGCTGGTTGTTTATTATTAAATGTATTCCAATCAGTGGAACTTAAAGCACCAGTAGTAGATGTTGAAGAAAGACCTAAAGATAATACTTGACCAACTAATGATAATCCATTAGAAGTTCCAAGAGTTACATCTCCAGTATTTGAACCTGATATATTTGAAGCTGATATTGGTCCGGTAATTGTTAGAGCATGAGTTGTATCATTAAAATTAAAATTTGCATTATCTTGAGCAAGAGTACTACCAGGACCTACGAATAATACAGAACCTGTAGTTCCACCTACAACTGGACCACCGATTGTTGGAGAACTTCCACCGCCTCCAGAACTTTGTCCCAAGACGAATCCGCTAAAAAGTAAGGGCTGATATGACATTTTAGGCTATTCTTTCCGCGTATAATAGAGTTGCTCTAGTTCCATCAGTATATACAACTTTATAAACATAAAGTACTACACTATTTTCTGAAAATGTATATATTTCTGTATCATTTGCGATAGTAGTGGTTGAAATTGCTAAATCAACCCTACGTCCAACAATACCTGTAAGAAATCCATCCACTCCAAATGTGGAATTAACATCATTAAAACTATTTTGTTCAGCTTGAGTAGAATCTAGATCTGTTGGTCGCTTTTGTGTTATAGCCATTTTAAAATTCCTTAGTAGGTTTCAATAATTTCTTAGTTCGGCCAAATTTTGCAGGTTTTGGTAAACTAGGTTGTTGACCAATAACTGAAGGAGCTGCTGTTGGATTCGGAAGAGTCATTTTAGGAGCACCAATTGTTTTAGGCATTCCGGTACTTGCAGGTTTTTGCATTTGACTTACTGGTTGATGAAAACCCATTGGATTAGGAAGTCCAGGACTCATTGGACTTGGGGCTGATTTATTCTGAGGAACCGATAAACTATTACCACCTAAGTTTTGACTTCCCAAATTAGATTTTGTAACACTAGTTGGACTAATAGTATTTTTACCACTGGTTTTATCTTTTTCATAAAGTAGTGCGCGTAATTTAGCTGGATCCATTATTTTTTCTCCAATACTTTTCTAGTTTTGCTATATTTTGGTAATTTTTTACCTTTTGAAGCTTTATCAAATTCTTTAACAGTGGAAGGTTTAATTCCTTTATCTTTTGCTGTCTGAGTGTGAAAAAATCTTTCTTGTTTTTGACTTACATAAGGCATTATTTTTTACCTTTTTCAGATAATTTGGCCATTTTTTCATTACCATATTTCTTACGACCAATTGAAGCAGCTAATGCACCTGGATCTTTAATTCCTGGTTTATGAGCTAAAGCAGCTTTAAGTCTTGCAAATCTTTTTCCTGAACCTAATTTTGGTTTCTTTTCCATAAATTATCCTTTATTAAACTTTAGCTACACTAAAACTATTTAAATATGGTGCAGCTCCGCCACTAAAAGTTTCAGTAGTATTTGGTGTTATTTGTATAGTATCACCTGAATTGACTGCAACTACAGTTGATCCGCCATTTACAGACATAACATTGGCTAGATATGCAAATGGAGTAGCATTAACTTGAACATATATACTTACTCCAGATCCTCCAGCATAACCGGTAGCAGTTACTAGATAATCACCAGATACCGGTACTGTATATAATCCAGTTGAAGTTGAATATGCACTATTTGTATCGAAATTTACAGTATCATAAATTATCGGAGAACCAGAACTTACTGATATACTTGACGCTAAATTAACAGAAGCTGCAACGGAAGTCGATCCTCCACCACCTGGTTGAAAACTAGGAGCAGATGATCCATTAGAAGTGAGTACATATCCTGATGTTCCTGCACCTGTATTTTGTAATTTTGTACCATCACTATAAATTACACCACCAGCAACTACAGATAATGCACCATTATTAGTTCCACCGTTTGCTATAGGAAGTGGACCTGGCATAGAAAAATCTATGTTATTTCCGACTTGAGTTAATACAATATTAGTACTACCAGAAAAAGTTACTGCTCCAGACAAACTATTTATGCTTGAAACTTGTAATGGTAAACTACCAGTTGTTTCCAATTCAGCAAACATGTAGAATGTTGCTGTACCGTTGTTTAATATTAAATTACCACCAGATGTTCTTCCTTGTAAATTGAATACATAAGTAGTTCCAGCAGTTAGTGTATAAACTGATTGGCAGAATGCTGTTGCCATCATGTTAGACGTAGACGAGAAAACTTCACCAATTGATTCTTCTAAAAGAACAGCAGGTGTACCACCAGAAGGAGCTATGACATTAAATATCATTGCTCTACCTGAATTAGTTACCCAGATACTTCCATTAAAATTCTGTACGGCAGTATAAATTCCGTTTGGAGCTGAATCATATACATCAATACCAGCACTGCTTCCTAATACAATACTTGTTAATCCAAATACTATATGGTATGTTGTACCAGAAGTTAATGTGGGCGCACTGCTAAAAGTAAATGTATAAGTTGAAGGTGAACTTGTAAGCGTGGTAACACTTTGTGAAGCACTTGTTGCTATTAATGATCCAGGAGATCCTGCAACATCTGTATAAATATATGCTTGCATATTTCCTGATGTTAACGGATTTGTATCATAAGATAAACTAAAACTTGCAGTAGTTGGAGCTGCAGTGCTACTTGGCACAAAATTCTGAGACAGATTAAATCTAGAAGAACTTCCTGTTAGTAAATCATTAGTAGTTTGTGCTCCAACATTTTGAGCTAGTGTTCCACCTCCACCACCAGAAGTATTAAATACTCTAACGTTTCCTTCATTGTCTTGTGTGCCTTGGTTTATTGAAGGATTACTGTATACTTTATAAGTTCCAGTTATTGATGGAGTAAATGTAAAAGCTGGACTATTACTAAATGTTGTAAACGTTGTAGTAGTAACAGCTGTACTTGCAGTTGTTACGGGACTAGATGCATAGAATGCAGAAACGGTTCCAGGAGCCGGTTGAAAAGTAGGATAAGAGGAAGCACCATTTGAAGTCAGTATATAACCAGCAGTTCCGGGGCCACCAGAATCAGAAAAAGGTCCGGTACTTGTGGTACCAGAATATATTACAGAATATGGATTAAAAGTAATATCACCAGTTCCACCACTAGTAACAGGTAATGCTGTACCACTTAATGTGACACCAAATGTACCAGTAGAAGTAATAGGACTTCCAGAAACAGCTAAAAATGAAGGAACTGTTAATGCAACGCTTGTTACAGAACCACTTCCTGCTACAGCCCATGCACCATCGGCTCTTAAGAAATTAGTTGTTCCGCCACCAGAAGCTGGAACCAAACCATTTAATGTGGATGTAAATATTGGTAATATGGCATTAACTTGAGCGACTGTTAAATCTTGTTCATTTGCAGTAGAACCAGTATTATTACCTTTAATAGTCAGAGCGGGAGCTTGGGCTAGTTTTGAATTACTTACAACATTTGCTTGAATTGTAGAAGATGCTGCTCCAGGACCAGTTGCTACAACATCACCGGTTAAAGATGTTATATAATTACCAGCCGGTTGCAATGCATTTATTTGTGCTTGTATGTTGCTAGTAGTACCATGTACAAAAGCTAATTCAGCATCGGTTGTTACTGAGGATTCCAAATCACCCGTAGAAGAATTAAATTGGGCAGCAGTATTTGGAGTTGAAGTTATAAAATTCGATCCAACTGGAATTGTTTTATTTGTTAGAGTATTTGTACTAGAAGTACCATCAAGTATTACTGTAGATGTTCCAGTATTATAATAAATATTACCATCAACACTTGATACTGCAAGTTCACCTTGCAAAGTAGTAGCAGTAGACCCATCTGGTCTTGGTACTATTTGCATACCTGATGTAAAACGACGAAAATTGATTGCCATGAAATAATCCTTTTTAAGTTAAAATCGCTTTAGCTTGATATGTAATACTTGCAGAAACAAAAGAACCTGGTAAAGAAGTAGTTGAAAATTGAACTTGTCCCACATCTGTAACACTAAAAGTTATGTCAGCATTACCTACATAATCGACACTAATTTCCCATTTTTGATTTGTTGGAAATGTTGGATTATAATTAATAACCATATTTCCAGTTTCTGTAACAGTAGTCGTACTACTTACTCTTATGACAGAAAAAGCTATTATTGCACCATTCACTTGAGTTGTTGGAAATGATAAATTAGGTAAAGCAACGTTAGTATTAACATCTGCAGTAATATCAAATGTTTGCGGAGGGATATCAAAAGCACCAACAGTAAATTCTAAAGCCGCAGCAACAAGTTGTGCAAATTGAATTACAGCACTCGACCAATTTGGAGCGTCACCGGAACTTGGAAAGTTAATTGTAGTGCCAGAAATGGTTATAGGAGTGCTCATTAGTAATCCTTGCAAGAGTCTAATATATAGTTGTTAATTATCATTGCATTAAGGATTATTGGTGAAATTATGAGATTAAACTATAGATAAGTATATGGAATCTTTACGATTTTAATATTTTTTCTTGATATTCATTTATTAGTTTAATTATTTGACCTAAAAGAGAAGTGCCGGTTTCAATAAGAGCAGCATGTTCAATAGCTTCATGTTTATAATCTTCGTACATAATAAGCCATTTTATGTGCTCATTATAATCTTTGGCATCCATAGAATATTTAAAAGCCGCACAAGCCCTCGAAGCCCAAGTATAAGCAGTATCTGTTTGAATTTGCTCATATGTCTTTTGTTTTAGCTCTTTTAATTGTTTATTTACATCAAATTTCATCTTTTCTCTTTTTTCCTAAATATGTGTAAATATCAATGCGACCTTGATTAAAACGTTTACGTCTATTACGAATATTTTTATGTTCTTTTTTAGCATCTTCTGACATTAATATAAGCTTTTTCAAATCTTTATTTTTCATTTGCGTTTAGATCCATTACCAGATTTCTTTGTATTTGATGGTTTATGTTGTCCCATTTGATTCTCCTTGTGTTTATTTGAATTTTGTTCCCAACTTTTAGCTACATTTGGATTGTATTCTACTTCAATTTCATCTTTTTTAAAAATATGACATAAACTTGTTAAAAAATTATAAAGATAATCGCTAATTTCCAATTTATTATCTTTAAAATCTTTATGGATCAATTTAATATCATCACCAATTTCGATGTCATACACTTGATCATAACTATAAACAAATCCATCTTTAAGACTATTATTACCTATAAATTGCAATCGGGGTGGTTCTCCGGTTGCCGAATATACATGTAAAATACCTTTAATCGATTTCATACTTCTTCAAATCCAATAGGAGATACTTTCATTCCACATTCACACAAAAAATAATCACCAGATCCTCGATCATATAGATTTGGACCAATATAGTCAACTTTTTCTTTTGAATGTATGCATTTTTGTATAGGTTGAATATTTATCAAAATGGCTTGATGGGTGTCACTATCGGAATATTGAATTTCCGACCATGCATTGGATGAATCACTATTATTTCCATAAACGATCCTACAATTTTTTTCAAGTAATGCGTTTGCATTTCTAGCATGATCTTCTTGGGTATCTAGTGGGGCAAAATCTTCAGCTTTAAATAATTTCATTTATTATCCTAATGGGACATTTTTTGTCCCGATTTGTTTATATTTGTCCCAATTAACTACTTATATGCTCTTAAAAGCCGATTATAATGCGTAATATGCCCTGAATCAATCATCTATTATAGTTATATCACACATTATTTATGATATCATGTCTTTTAGGATAAGGCAATATATTCCATATTTTTCTATGTTGTTCTCCTTTTTTATTCAATAATAAAACATATTTACCTTTTAGTTCTTTTTTTATTTTATCACATTTACTCATCAAATTCTTAGCATGATTCATCAATTGTTTTCTAATATCTTCAGGAATTGCTTTAATATCTTGAAATCCATTGATTTTTGACCATTCCGGTAACCATTTTATATTAAGTTGTTTTGCCCATTTTTTCATAGAAGAAGTTCTAGTAAAATATCTATCTCCTACCAAACGACCATTAGAAAGTTTATATTGAAAAGTGGAACCAAAAGTATTACCTAAATAATCAAAATTGCAAGCTTGATATATTGTCCCAATTTCACCTGCTTCTGGATCACTATATGCTGTAAAAATTCGTTTATCTGTATTATTTATCATCCATCTACAAGAAAACATAACTAGTCTTGATCCTAAATTTTTAGGAGTCCAACTTGCACAAGCGCCTCTTTGTATTAAAGCTTCTAGATCCATATCAAATTGATAAGCATTAGGTTCTGCGACTAATACAACACCACCTAAAATACCCTTATAACGCGCTGTAAAGGCGTATCTGACGCCAAATCCACAAGTACCCAACCATTCATATCTTTCAATGAATTTTCTATGTTCCGTATTAAATGGTTCATAATTAAGTTGAAATTCAGAAGCTTTCATTCCAATAGGACAACCTTTTTTAATATCATCTTGCAATAATTGATCTCTTATTTGTTTTTGCCAAGAAGTACTCGTATCAAATTTATCATTTTTCTCATTATTTAGTGCATAAATCATAGGTCTTAAATTTGTATAATGATTTAATCTTTCACAATCAGATTCCATTTTGGCTAAAGAAATAGGTAAAATATGATCTATCGACCAATAAGTTCCATAATTGTCCCAATTCATTCGATCATTAAATTGATTTTCTAAATGTTTTTTAAATTCTTCTTTTGTACAACCAATAAAATCAAGAAAATGACCGTCTTTAACCCAATTATTATCTTTTAAAATTCGATTTGTCTTTCTTCGAAGATTTTCAATTAATCTATATAAAGGATCATTTTTTCTCTTTTCTAATCTTAATTCATTTCGTCTTTGTTTATATTTGACTTTATAAATTTTATTATATTCTTTAATATCACCAATATGAGTTTTTTTGTAATTCTTATTATATTCTGAATAATGTTCTTTATTTTGATATCTTTTAGTTAATACTTGTTTTCTATTAGTTTTATAATAGTTTTTAGCATTTTCTTTTATTTTGTCTCTTTTTTTATTATAATGTTCTTTATCAATTTTACTTTTACATTCTTTACATTGAGGATAATGACCATCAGTAGATCTCGAAAGAATTCCAAACTCATCATAATTTTTAGTATTATTACAAATTGTACAAGTTTTCATATAAATAGTTTCTCATGTATTTTATATAATGTCAAGAGTTTTTTAGAGAATATCAAATAAAAAAGAAGGGATCAAATTTCTTCAATCCCTTCAATTACTTATTAGAGTGAGTTTACGATGTTGATTATGATTGTATTTCTTCCTGGCGCCATACAGAATACGGCTTGATCAGAATAAAGCCGGAGTTCATAAGCAGCAGCATTTTCCAAGTCGCGGAAAAATTCTTCGCCCTGACCAGGTCGTTTGAATGTCATGTCAGTTGAACCAACACGGAACCATTCTTCGAGACTTAGTACATAGCAATATCCTTCTTTTACATAGATTGAAGGTTCAATCTCAATGTCACCATTCTGAGAATGGAACAAGAGACCAGTGGAACCGTTTTCAAACTTAGCTGAAGAATAACTTGAATCATACTTTCTAAGAGCAGCTTGGTCAGAAGTCATATTAGCCCATGCTCGGGGATTTAATAGAGCAAGAACTCGACCATCCAAACCTTTTTCTACTGCGCGTGCAACTGCGAGTTGCAATTTCGTGAAGCTCAGTGCACCCATTTGTGCATCGTACTGGTTACCTTGGAACAAGTTGAAGTTGGCAACGTTGATATTAAAAAGAATACCAGTCGTAATTGTCAAAATCGTGTGGATTCCAGGGAATTCGTTACCATAAGCACCAAAATGCCAGATAACATCAGTAGCAACAACCGTAGGAAGAGCACTTACTAACGTAATTGTTCTTGCAGTCATGTTAACTGATTGAATAGTTGCAGTTCCTCTAGAAACAGAACCAGCAGCATTTCGGATTTCAATTGGCATTCCTTCAGCACCGGCCCAGATTCCTGGAGCCCATTCTGCTGTAGAGATGGTGATAAGTGTACCAGCAACGGCACCAACAACACCATAACCATATTGACCGTAAAGCATTTCGATTTCAAGCTTTTTAGCCATTGATCGAAGCATGTTTGCAACTAAAAACTTTGTTGCATCCATAAATGCTTTTTGTCCGCCGAGAGCAGCGCGAGAAGCAGCTGCATATCCAAGCAAAGATCGGAGAACCACGGGATTACCACGGATCTGAGCATCTTTCACTTGACCTGCAACAGGAGCATTAAGGTTAAATGCATCTTCATCAGAAGCTGCGAATGTAACACCATGCTCTAATCCAAGGATAACAGGCTGGTGATAAAGATTACCAGGTTGTTTATCTTTGGACATGAATTTAATTTTGTTCAAAAGCTTTACTCCATCGGGAATAAGCTCTTTAAGTTTATCTGCATAAGTTTCTTTGAAGAAACCATTCAGGGTACCGACTGAGTTATTCGGGGTACCAAACGTATTTGAAGTTGCCATTTTAATAATACCTTTCTAAAAATTAATCTTATAAATGTTCTTGAACAGCGTACTTAATCATCAACACATCATTTGAAGCAATAGATGAAATACCAGAGATAAGGATTGCTCCTTGATCACTAACTGCTACGCCCATTTCATTAAATCCTGAAGTGGTGCTTGGATGAGCAGTACTAGATGCACTATCAACGATTGTGATACTTGCAGCTTGAAACTCGGTCCATGTATTTGAACTATCAACTTTGAGTCTGACTAAATATACTTGATTGACTGGTTCACGAATGAAAACCATTGCGCTTCCAGAATAGTTCGTTAGAGAATACAGACCTTGATCTGATCCACTAAGATCCAATTCTTGAACTCTCAATGATTGATCCATTACCAATGAATCTTTAGGATTAAATCCTACTGACATTTTAATTCTCCTTAAAAAAATTGTTTATATTCTATTGACCATATAAACTTTAATTTCTTCAACCGTTTGATATCTATAGTCTGTTTGGCAGATATACAGAGTCTTTAGGATAAATACTTTCGTGTTTATCATAATTGCAAGTAAATGGTACTTTTCTTACTTACAAATTTTAAATCTTATAAATGATCTTGAGTTACGTATTTAACTGCAATAAGATCGTTAGGATTAAAAGCTGATTCAGGAAATCCTATTAATTCGATAATTTTTCTATCACTTACAGGCATTCCAGATTCATTAAATCCTGATAATGCATTTTGACTATCATTGATAGATACTGTAGCTTGATCAAAATTATATATTGTGTTTGATGCATCTATTTTTATAAAAGCATTTACAATTTTCAATACTGGTTCATTAATTGGAATGCTAATATTAAGTGTTGATGTTGATACTTGTTCACTAACAACTGAAATGGCAGTTGCAGCACTTATTGTAACTGCACCAGTTAAAGCTACAAGACTACTCATAGCACTTCCACCATCAATAGTTATACTTGTATTTGCAATAATATTTCCTTTAAATACTCCAGAACCACTAACGTTAATAGTTGCAGAACTTCCAACAACCCAATAAATTTTAGCAGCAGTTGCTCCGCCACTTAAAGTTATTGTAGGAATTCCACCAGCACCAGTAACTAAAGTACTTGGAACTTGAAAAACATAATTTCCAGCACCATTAAGTGTCAAAGTAGCATTTCCAGATCCGGCTAAACTAACACTACCTGCACTAAATTTATAATTACCAGGAACAAGTGTTTGTCCATCAAGAACGTTAGCAATAGTTGTTGCACTCATTGCATTTAAAGCTATATAAGCAGATAGAGCTGATGCCTGAGCATTCATTGCTGCAGTATTATCAACATCTTCTGAACCAGAAATAGTTCCAGGTGGAAAACCTGTTACTGATGTTCCAGGATTCAATCCAAGATTACCAGTCAAAACAGAAGATCCTGTATTTGTTACTGCAGTAGCAGCTAATACAGCATAATTTCCAGCAGTTGCGAGAAATGGATCACTAGTAATAATTGGTGTTCCAGTAACTGGGGAATAAAGTTGATAATCTAAACCACAAACATCTAATTCTTGAACTCGTAATTCTCTATTGAGAGGCAATTCACTTTTAGGATTAAATCCAGTTGACATTAAATAACTCCTTAAAATTTATATGTACAAATAATAGAGAATTTTATGATTAAATCTCTAATATATAGTTGTTAAATATAATTATTTATTGTATAATTATACGCCCCAAAGTTGACGCATGGTCTTTTTACCACCCGTCTCTTCCTTTTTTTCTGAAGCTTTTCCAGTACTTGCGACTTTTGTAGCTGCTTTTAATGCAGGATTGCTTGCAGCTTGCTTAGCTTTAGCAACTACACGTTTTCTCAAACGATCTTGGATAGCTTTTGGAATATACTGATCCAGTTGATCATCAGGCAGACTATTTAAATGCTGTAGGAAATCATTTGATAATTCTTCACGAATAATAGGAATAAGATCATTTACACTTACATCCTTACCATGTTGAAGTGCTATTTCCATATAGTCTGCAATCTTTTTAACAGCTGCAGCTGATTTAGGAATTTTATTACCTTCTAAAGCTTGTGTAATTTGAATATCATAGTCTTCTGCATATTTTTCTCTTAGACGTTCAAATTCACGTTGTTCTGATGATTTCTTTTCATTTTCACGTTCTTCTTTAATAGCTTGAAGTTCTGCTTGAAGCTTTTCTTTTTCCAATTGTTCCGGAGACTTCTTAGAATTTTCAATTTCTTCTTCAATAATTTCAGCGGCTAGTTTTTTAAGATCCAAACGATCTTTAAATGCTGGATTTGAAAGGGCTTTTTTAGGATTTTTTTGAAGTTCATCAAAGAATTGAACGATCTCTTTTTCTAATCCTGCTGCATGTTGTGCTCTATTTTGACCCATTTTAGCCATTTGTAGTTCACGTTTCATGTATTCAATAGCTTTTGGATCATCAGGAAGTTCGAAAGGAAGATCTTGTTCATACTCTTCACCATCAACCTTTAATGTTAATTTCTTAAGAGTTTTACGAGCTTCTGATTTAGCTGCTTTAGAAGCATTAGGATTGCTCAATGTTGCTGAAGCTTCTTGTGCTTCCGGAGCTACTTCTTGACCTTCTGATTGTTCTTGATTCCCACTGACTGCGGTATCAACTGAATCGCTAATATCGTTTAAACTTGAGGATAGGCTTGTATCTGCTGGTGTATCTGACATAAAATACTTCTTTCTTGTTTTGATCCTAAAGGGTACAAAATCAATTAGATGGCCCGGAATTGGGTGCATCGTTCATGTATAAAGTTGTTAATTATTGTTGTTTTAGATAATTTTGAGCATTTTTTAAATATTCAATGTTATCCTTAAATAAACCTAATGCTAAATTACAAGAATTACATAATAATCCACGAATTTTGCCAGTAAAGTGACAATGGTCTACAGATAGATTAATAGTTAAATCGATTTGTTTTATACAGCAGATTTTGCAACTATAATTTTGTTCCGTAAGCATATTATTATAATCTTTGATCGTAATATTAAATTTAGCTTTAAGTTTTTTATCTTTTACTTCTTTTGAATGGCGTTGTTGCCATCTCTTCTGATTATCTCTATTTTTTTGTTTGTCTAGCGGATATCTATTTTTTCTAAAATCATTATTTATGGAATTTGAACATTCTTTACAGTAATAATTAAGACCGTCTTTATTTCTTTTATTTCTATAAAATAAATTCAGATTTTTAGTTTGATTACATTTACTACAGGTCTTCACACTGCGACCCCTTTTTTACCTTTTAATGAGGGTTCGATGTTTTCTTTCATGAATTTTTGTGGATCTTTTGAAGCATCTAATTCCGCCATAGCTTTTCTGGTTCTTTGAAAACGCTTTTTCTTAGGATAAGCTTCTTTTAAATTAGGTTGCATAGATTTAAAATTATTAGTTGTGGGCATATTTTATTACTCCATAAATAATTGCAACTAGTTCTATTATCGCAAAAACAGATAATAGTTTGATTACTTTCTTATATTTTTTGGATCTTGCAATATGAATATTTTCTTTAATACTCATAGTATATGTGGAACCAGGATTTTTACTAACCATTCTTAAACGTGCCATTTAAAATCTCGCGGCTAAATAATTATAAACATCTGTTGGAGTTGCTGTTTCAAAATTTATAGTATCAGTTGGTAATATTATTTCATTTAAAGCGTATGCAACTAATTCAGAACAAACCATGGTTCCTGCTTCTGGAAATGGATTTGCAATTCTTTTACCAAAAAGATTAGCGAATTTCACAATAACAATACCTATGATGTGTTTTAATCCATATGGAACGCCTAAATTATCTATTCCAAATTGTACTGTTTTTAATTTTTGAGCATCACTAATAGGTATGGCAAATTCTTTAATGATATTTTCTTTTATATTAAAAGCTGTTTCTCCTATAATATTAACTTCTAATCCACTAGCTTGTAAAATTATCCATCTTGCAGAATAATTATTATAATATTTTATATATGTATGAGAAAAACTACTATCATCCATTAATCTAATAAGCCATGAAAATGGTTCAAACCACCCATTGGGACGAGAAAAACCAATTATAATTTCATTCATTTATGATCCTGGATTAGGTGTTAAGGGTATTTCTAACCACGTTTGTATTTGGTTTAAAAATGAATATAATATATCATTTGTTATAAATGGTGATAAACTAATTTTGGTACTACTGGTATCAGCAATCATAGTTTCAATTTGAACTAATGCAACATACAAAGATCCGCTCGATAATGATGCACTCAAATTTGTTGTATAATTAATGACGTTTAATGTTTGACCAGTTTGTGTTATACCTGCTGCTATATTTTGTGCAGCAAACTGCAAAATTAATTGATTTCCAAAAGCCATTGCTTCCGAAACTAGACTTTGATAGTATGCAGCTGATGGTATAAAAGATGTTCCATTGAAACTCCATCCAACTTGTGGTTGTGTAGATGCTCCAGTTATATTTATTATATATTGATAATTTGAAGAATTATTAGTAATATAAGCTGTACAATTTTGAATTATATTGACCACTAGATTATTTTGAATTAAAGCTAAAGTTTCAGGCGGGTAAAAAGCTGTAGAAGGTACATCATAGTACCATCCAATATTAGGTACTATGGATAGATTATCTATCTCAAGACAAGAATCAAATCCTTCAGAGAAGATAGGTACAAGAGTAGGATCTTCTAGATCTATTATATTTACGATAATTCCATTTAGTATCTGTGCGTAAGTCATATATTATGCTTGGTATTGATAACGAACAATTACCACTCCTGATCCACCTGCTCCGCCACCATATCCACCACCACCTCCGCCACCAGTATTAGCCGTACCTGCTACGCCTGTTCCACTAGTTGTACTAGAAGGAGTACCTGCTCCGCCACCACCAGCTCCACCAGCTCCACTGTTTCCACCTGCACCTCCGTCACCAGTTCCACCACCACCTCCAGCTCTTGTCACTGAAGTTCCTGTAATGGTACTAGCTGTTCCTGCACCACCTACCCCTGCATTTTGACTTACACTTGTTGTTCCAGCAGCGCTAGCTCCACCACCACCGCCGCCTCCGTTCGTAGCACCATTACCACCATTGTTACCTTGTCCAGCAGTTCCAGTTCCACCTAAGTGTGTAGCTCCACCACCACCTCCACCACCTGATCCACCATTTGAACCAACTTTACCTGTTCCACCACCTCCACCACCGCCAGTTGCTACTATTAATCCAAATGCTGAGTTACCACCACTACCACCAGCAAGCCCGCCGCCTGCTGCTGCACCAGAACCTCCACCACCAACAGTCATAGTGTAAGATCCTTGACCAGGCAAAGTAATACTTGATGCCAAATATCCACCAGCTCCACCACCAGCAGAGTGATTTCCGTTTGTAGTACCCGCTCCACCACCTCCACCACCAGCAACAACTAAATACTGAACAACTCCAGGATCACCACTTGTAATTTTGAAAGTTCCAGATGTAGTAAAAGTATGTATTCTAAAATTACCACTAGTAGTTACTGTACCACCAGTAGCGTTTAAGAATTGAGATTTCCAAAAACTAAAAGGAAATTGCATTATTCACCTTAGAAATTTTGTACATAACTACCAAAATAGTTAGTTCCATCATATATGATTGTATATACATCAGAAAATGCACCAGTTGTCATTACAGGAGATGTTTGAACAGGCCATTTCATAGATGGCCATGTTACTGTATAGTTTGAAGCTGTATTTGTCAACCTTATAACAATAGTTTGACCTGGTGTTGCATTAGAAAATGTAAAAGTTGTATTTGCAGATAAAATTTTTGTGAATAAACCCCCGCCAATTCCAACTGTACTCCAATCAATATTACTAGCACTTATTGGTTGAACTGAAGGCAATTGGGCTAATCTATAATATGTCCAGTTTGTACCATCAGATGTAAATATCCAACCACCATAATTTACACCTAATAATACTGAAGAATTGACACCATTTATTGTTATGCTTCCTGGTGGTGTAACTGTTATATGATTTGTTGAAGCTTCACCAGTTTTGTCTTGAATCATTATTATTCTGCCATTAGTGGCAGTTGGAAGGGTTATTGTAATAGTATTTGAAGTTGAATCTGTGTAAATAATATTATCTGTGGTTGTAGTATCCACAGTATATGTAGAAGCAGTTATAGTTTTTGTAGTAAGATTAACTCCACCATTAATTTGATGAATATCAGTACTTAAACTTTGAGGTCCAAGAGTTACTCCAGTTGCTGCAACTCTCATATGTTCAGCAAGAGTTACAGATCCAGTAGGAGTTGCTTCAAATTGTAAATATGTAGCGTTAGAAGTATTTGTAAATGTTTCACCTGCAACAATATTTATGGCACCTGTAGAAGCTGTAGCAAATTGTGATGTTCCATAACCACGTCCGCTTAATACTGATAAATTATCTCCAGATTGAACTGCTGCAGGAGTTCCTATTGTTCCTCTTGCAAATCTTCCTCTAAATGGAATTGAAGATCCTGTACCATATGATGTAGTTTGAATTGCTTTAGATGTTCCAGAACTATTAACTATATCTAATGCTATGTTTGTAGCTGGAATAACTCCAAGACCAAGATTTAATGTACTATCATTCCAATAAAAATTTGGATTATCTTGTGTTAATTGTCCACTAGCACCGGCGAATATGACACTACCTTGAGTAAATCCAGTTACTTGTGCGCCTGAAATTATTAAAGATGCAGCAGATGTTAGATTTGGTAATGAAGTTAAAGTTGTATTACTAGTTGCAGTAATATTCGCAGCATTTCCTGATATATTACCTGTAACTTGAGAACCTGGCAAACTTAATGCAGTAAGAGTAGTTAAGGTAGAATTGGTGGTAGCTGTTATGTTAGAAGCATTTCCATTTAATGTTGCCGTTATAGTACTTGCCGAAAAATTACCACTACCATCTCTTAATACCAAAGTTCCGGGAGTATTAAGAGAAGTTCCTGTGGTATTACTATTTGGTAATATACCAGTTACGCCACCATTACCACTAGTTGCTAAGTTGATTGGCGGAATATCAGCACTAACTAGTGATCTAAATGTTGGTTGAGCCGAACCACCAGATATTGGACCAGCAAATACAGTATTTGCGGGTTCTGTATTTAAAGTAAATGTAAGTGTACCCGAAGAAGTCACAGGACTTCCTGTAATTGCATATATTGGAGTTGTACTTCCATCTGTTAATGCAACACTTGTTACAGTTCCACTTGTAGCAGGAGATACCCAAGCTGGTTCTCCAGCAACAACAGTTAGTAGTTGTCCAGTAGTTCCTATGGGAAGTCTAGTTGCAGTAGGTGTGGAATTTTCGTATATGAGATCTCCAGCAGTTGTCATGGGAGATAAAGCATCGAATGCAGCATTTGCAGTAGATTGTCCTGTTCCACCATTTGCTATTGGCAATATTCCTGATACTTGAGTTGTAAGACTTATAGTTCCAGTTAACTGTGATGTTGGTAAATTTAAAGATGATAATGTTGTAATTGAAGTTAGATCACCATTTACAATCGATCTAAACGTTGGAGTTCCAGCACTTCCATTAGGAGCTGCAAAAAATGTGTTAGCAGATTCAGAATTTAAAGTTACTGCTAATGTTCCAGAGGTTGTTATGGGACTTCCTGTTACAGAAAAAATACTTGGTACAGTTAAAGCTACACTAGTAACTGTTCCAGAAGTTGCTGAATTAGCCCATGCTGGTAAGCCGCCAACAACTGTTAAAATTTGTCCTGTAGTTCCTATTGGTAATCTTGCAGGAAGTGGTGTTGCATTTTCATATATAATGTCTCCTGCGGTAGTTAGAGGAGATAATGCAGCAAAAGCAGCTGAAGCAGTAGTTTGACCAGTTCCACCAAAATTAATTGCTATAGGAGTTCCATTCCATATTCCACTCGTTATAGTTCCAACTGATGTTAAAGATGAACTTACAACATTTGAAGCTAAAGTTGTTCCAGTAAGTGTTCCAGCTGGAGCCACTACAACATTTCCTGAAGCTGCCGTAATCAGACCTTTTGCATTAACCGTGAAAGTTGGTATAGAAGTTGAAGATCCAAAAGTTCCAACATTAGAATTAACAGTTGCAAGAGTAAAAACCGCAGAACCTGGACCGATTGCAGTACCATCTCCAGTTAATTGAGTTATGGGTCCTAATCCTGCAATGATAGCAGCATCAATATAATATTCTGTACCACCATCACCATCAACAGTATAAGTATCATACTGATTATAAAGAATTATAGAAGATTGTCCAGATATAGTATCTCCACCAGAAGGAACAATTGTAACTGTATTTGCAGAACTATCTGATTTAATAATTGTATATACATTTGCTGTTGAAGCTGATGGAAGAGTTATAACAACATCTCCACCTGTAGCATTAACATCTATAATACCGTCATTAATTGTAGCAGTATAAGCAGAAGTTTTTGAAACAACAGTTCTTTGAAATCCTACTGTATGTATGAGACCTGTTATAGTTCCACCCATAACATTACCTGTTAAATTTCCAGTGACGTTTCCTATCAAATTTGAAGTAATCGTTCCAGCACTAAAATTGCCAGATGCATCTCTTAATACTAATGTAGATGGTGTATCAGAAGAAGTTGCGGCCAAATAACCAGTTACAGCAGAAGCTATATTTGCAGCACTTTGGCCACCAACTGAATTTACTGTGGCAGTTGCAATACCAGGACCAGTTGCACTCACATCTCCAGTTAATTGAGTTATAGAAGATGATGAACCAAGAGCTACTTCTACTCCAGAAGAATCTTGTATATAAAGAACATCATCTGTTTTTACATAAATTAAATCATAATTAAGAGGCGGAGGAGAAGGTTTACTATTTACTTGTCCAAATCTTAATGTACCAGGAGAAGACATATATTTCCTTTTAAATTATTATCATTTCAGCATCTGGTTCTATTTCTATAGATCCAGTTAATTCTATTTCCATTTCTGGAGCAATCCATGATTCTCCAGAATTTACAATTACTAAATTTATAACAGATCTCATGGTTATAAAACCTTGAGCTTCTATTGCACCACCATCTTGAACGAGTGCTAGACTATTTTCAATAGTAGTTCCAGTAGTATCTTCCCATCTTGCAATAGCTGTAACAGTTGTTGGTGGAAGACCTGTAACATTTCCAGTTCCGCTGCCAGAAGTTCCAGTTATATCTAATGTTCCAGTAAAAATATTAAGGCGGTAACTCATTACGTTCTAGCCACATTCAATATAAAATTTTTAGTAGCATCTGTATAATTTACCGTTACTGTTTGTTGAACAATTCCACCCACACCACCAATTCTTGATTGATAAACTTCCTCGGTTGATGTTGGATAAGTAGCTGTTATTGCATCATAAGGTTCAGTAAATAATGTAACATTACCTGATACTATATTTGCATCAACATTTATTGCACCATCAGGATTAACTTTTACATATTGAACTGGACCAGTAGGAGTTCCTGTTGTTGTTCCAGCTAATAATACACTATCACCGTCTTCAGCTCTAATATCTACTAATACTTCTCCATTAATATCAACTGGAGCTGTAATAGAAGCTTCTACACGTAATCTACCTGTAGCATCATCATATGCACCTTGAATACATTGACTATAATCTAAATCTGAAGGCGTAGGTATTGGCATTTATTATCTCTTTGCATTTATTGAAGCTGATATAAAACCAGTTCCACTAGTAAATGTATACACTAATTGTACATAAGAATAAGCAGGTAACGAATCAGGTATTAAATATATTCCAGCTGCACTTATTGCAACGGTAAATTGTGACCCAGGCACATTTCCAAAATTTATACCATCATTGGATCCTTGAACTTGAAGACTACCAACAGGAGATCCAGTAATAACTGCAGATATGCAATAACTTCTAATTTCATCAATATTCTGACTAGCAGAAATTGAACTTGCTGTTAATGAGTGAGCAGTATAAATTGGTTCGTTAAATGAATGTATTGGTTCTGACATAAATATCCTTATTTTTTAACATTTCCCATTGCAGCTTGTTGCAATGCGGGGTTATTTAATTATATCTAGATCTAAATATTCAAATTTAAATCCTTTAAATGATTTTCTTTTTCCAGTACAAACTCTTGATATATGAGCTTGTTTACATCCTAAATATTTTGCTGCTTCTGTTGCACTATCAAATATAATATTTCTATCTAACCAAAGAACATATTTTGACAAAAAATGTCTATTATTTTTATGATATTTAATTTTAGAAATAGATAAATTTTTTCTATGAGATTGGGATTTAGGTTTGTTCTTTAATGCTACACTAATTTTTGGATTTGCTTTATATTGTCTTTTCAATCCTGGTTTTCCTTTATTATGTGCAGGTCTACCTTTTAATATTAAACTTATTTTTGGATTTGGAATTCCTTTTTTACTATTACTAATTTTTTGTTTAGTTTCTTCTGATAATCTTTTATTATTTCCACCATGCTTTAAATTGTATCCATTAGGACTTATACAATTAAATTCTTTTATATATTTTTCTTCTAATATATTAAGTTCTTTTAATGTTTTAGCAATATCTATTAATTCTATTGAAAAATTATCTTTACCATATTTTCTTATAGCTTTTGATATTGTAGT